>ENA-OQEY01000044-OQEY01000044.1-human-gut-metagenome-genome-assembly--contig:-NODE-44-length-120275-cov-6.668505_pt1 | contig 120275 bp, 99 predicted proteins | sample MGYA00242801_ERZ504647 | MGnify/ENA primary metagenome ERZ504647 (study PRJEB26092, sample SAMD00036204) | human gut metagenome | host: Homo sapiens | study: EMG produced TPA metagenomics assembly of... | reverse complement strand
TTGCTCGGTCCCCAAAGGCTTCGGGCTTCCCCCGGGGTCCCCACGCCCGCCGGCGTCGGCCCGGCCTTTGTCAACCTGCAGTTCCTGCGCAAGAGCGGCTACCGCAATACCGCGGCCACCGCCATCATGAGCGCCGTATGGGCGGTGCAGGGCGGCACCACCATCATTCTGCTGCTGCTGATCGGCATCTTCACCGGACGCAACACACTGTCCGGCATGATTCCCACCAACACGCTGATTTTGGTGATCACCATCGTCGCATTGGTGATTTCCGCGGCCATGGCCATTCCCCCGGTGCGGCACATCGTCACGGAGAAGTACCTGCCCATCGTCAAGTCCTACGCACGTAGTCTCGTCAACGTGCTGTCCCATCCGAAAGAACTGGCCTTCGGCATTCTCGGTGCGCTGGTGCTCAACATCTCGACCGGATTGGGATTCTGGATTGCATTGATGGCTTTCGGATGCCACACCAATCCGGTGGAGACCACATTCATCTTCCTGCTGGCGAATACGCTCGGTTCCGCAGTGCCGACGCCAGGTGGCCTTGGCGCGGTCGAAGCCGCGTTGTCCGTGGCCTTCACCGCCGTGGGCATCCCCTCCACCATCGCCGTCTCCGCTACTCTCGTCTACCGAATCGCCTTCTATTGGCTGAGAATTCCAATGGGAGCCGTGGCTATGAAATGGCTGGACAGGCATAATTTGATCTAGCCCAACCCCCCTTTAGGGTTTTTCTCCCCCTATGCTGAATCAAAAGGGCCAAAACCCTTGGAAAATGGCATTTTTGGCACATGCGTGCGCTATTATTGCAATGAACGTGGATGTTCATAAGCGGAATATCCCCTGACTCAAGAAGGATGCTTTATGGCATACAACAAGTCTGATCTCGTCTCGAAGATCGCCCAGAAGTCCAACCTGACCAAGGCTCAGGCTGAGGCTGCGGTGAACGCTTTCCAGGACGTGTTCGTCGAGGCAATGCAGTCCGGCGAAGGCCTGAAGCTGACCGGCCTGTTCTCCGCCGAGCGCGTCAAGCGCGCAGCCCGCACCGGCCGCAACCCGCGCACCGGCGAAACCATCGAGATTCCGGCAACCTACGGCGTTCGCATCTCTGCCGGCTCCCTGCTGAAGAAGGCCGTCACCAAGTAAGTCGACCACGCAGACCTATATGAGAGGTTTCAACCACGGATGGTTGGAACCTCTCTTTTTTCTTTTTATAACAGGCAAAGGCAATGTCATCCCACACTATGCGCTATGATACTAGACAATATGACTAGATAAAGGGGGATGTCATGGTCGACCAACGCAGACAGATCATCGACGAAATCCACAAACTCAACATCCTGCTCATCCACACCAAGCTCAAAACGACACGTGCCCGGACCGTGGCTCGCGCCACCACACACGTGCGGAACGTCGACGCGGCAAGACGGGGAACGGTTCCACGGCCCAAGCCGTCCAAACCCATCGAAGCCGACGTTCATATGCTCGACTGCCTGAACGACGAGGAACTTTCCACTCTCGGCGAACTGCTGCAGCGTATCATCGACAACACCGATACCAAACTTCTGGATGAGGAGATTTCCGAACGCCGCAAGGCGATCCACGAATTCCTCATGCTGAACCATACGGATGAGGAGGTGCGGGAATGAGCGTCGGGCAGGAACATGATTCCGGTGCGGACGATCCGGATCTCATCCGTCTCAACAAGCGTTCGCTATTCACCCCCAGCGCGTCAGTGGCTGTGGAGCAGCATTCAGCCGTGCCGCACGTGTCGCGAAGCACCTACGGTACGGCGAAGGTCGAAGGCAGACTCACCTCCCCCAACGCCAGGGTTCCGGAAATCATCACGCAGCGTTGCGGCGGCATCACCGTCAAAGGTCATACGCTCAAATCGTTCGCCTATACCACCGATGCGGTCATTATCCGCAACACGAACGCGAACGCCATCCTCGCGGTGTACCCTTTCACCGGCGAACCGGTGATCACGCAGGCGCTGCTCACCGTGGCGCAGATGCCGCTGTTCGTCGGCGTGGGTGGAGGCACCACCACCGGTCCGCGTGTGGCAGAGCTGGCCATGGTGGCGGAGATGCAGGGCGCGGCCGGCGTGGTCATCAACGCGCCGGCACCGGCGGAAACCATCGAAACGACCATGTCGATGGTGGACATCCCCGTCATCGCCACGGTCACGGAGGATGATGAAATCACCGAATGCAAGATTCTTGCCGGTGCGGCCATCATCAATGTGGCAGCCGGTGCAAGAACCGCGCAAGTCGTGGCAAGCATCCGCGCGCATCATCCGGAAATCCCGATTCTGGCTTCGGGCGGAGGTCGTGAAGACCGTATTCTCGCCACCATTGATGCGGGCGCCGACGCGATCACATGGACGCCGCCAAGCGCGCAACAACTGCAGTCGCAGATGATGGCCAAATACCGTGGAGAAGTCTGAGCGGCAGTCACAATCCGACCAACCAATATCAAAAGCCTGCGGTGGAGACGAGTCTTCCATCGCAGGCTTTTGGCTACTGCAAAGCCTCTAGTATCGTGAGGAACCGGTCGGACGGTTGTGCGTCGAACGGATCAAGCAACGTCACGTCCATCCTGTTCGGCGAGGTCAGCGATAGTCGCGTCCAATCACAGGAATATTGCGCGTTGTGCGATCGTGCCGACTGGATGAACCGTCCACGCAGTGCGGCGCGGGTATCGTGGGGAGGAACATCGATGGCCTCATGTGCTTGTGACTCGTTGACCAACGTGCGCATGGCTCCGCGACGGCACAGCGAGGCGTACAGCGCGCCGTTGGCCACGTCATGGTAGTCCATGTCCAACTGTTCCAACTTGCTGACGGAGAGTCGCCCCCCCGCACGGTTGCGGAGCATGTCGAACAGCCGTCGTTTGGCAAGCCAATCGACCTTGTCGGCAAACGTTTCGCTAACCCCCGAGCGGAACGCCTCTATGACACGCCTCCATCGGCGAATCACCTCATGCACGTCCGTGCGCGGCAACGAGGAGCACACTTCGGGATGTTGTCCAACGAATCGTTCGACGATTTCAAGATAACGTTCCTGAATCGCTACGGCACCGCCTTCCACGACAGTGCCGTCTGCCATGTCGAAGGACGCTTCGACGCCCGTCAGGTCACGGCTTACCTTATGGTTGGCCGCACTGGCGTCAGCGAAGGAGAATCGGGCGAACCCGGAATCCTTGCCTTCGCGCCCGGCCTGTTCGATGACGCACAACACCAGATGCGTGGTGGCGAGCTTCATCATCGTGGCCCACTGGGACCGGTTCGAATCGCCGATGATCACATGCAGCCGTCTGAACGCGTCAGGATCGGCATGCGGTTCGTCGCGCGTGTTGACCATCGGACGCGAGCGCGTGGTGGCCGATGAGACCGCCTCATCGAGGAAGTCGGCACGCTGCGTGATCTGGAAGCCCTGCTCCCCCATACGTCCTGCGCCGGTGAACAGCTGCCGGGTGATCAGGAACGGCAGCAGCTCCTGTTCGATCGTCTTCAACGGCACGAACCGTCGCACCAGGTAATTCTCATGGCAGCCGAAGGAATGCCCGGCGGAATCCACATTGTTTTTGAACACATGGACCGTGGAGCCGGCTCCCTGGATGGAGCGCAGACGACGTTGGGCGTCCAGGGCAAGATCCCTCATCACCAATTCGCCGGCCGCATCCAATGCCAGCGCGTCCATCGGATCCCGGGCTTCCGCCGTGGCGTACTCGGGGTGCGAGCCGACATCAAGGTAGAGTCTTGAACCGTTTTCAATATATGTGTTGGTGGATCTCGCTTCGGCCACAATCGGCTGGAACATCATCATCGCCGTCTGTCCGGCGTCGCATGGGCGGTCCGAACCGGTCACGCTCACACCGTATTCGGTTTCGATGCCGAAAATACGGGCGAAGGATTGGATTTCGTCCTTGGTATGGGCGTCAAGCGGCGCTGTGGAATGGTTGCCGCTGTCACGCAGCTGCGGCATCACTCGCCGCCTTTTTGGACGAAGCTGCCCACATATTCCTCGGCGTTGGATTCGAGGACCGATTCGATGTCGTCCAGCACCGCGTCAAGCGCATCGACCGTGTCATCGATCTGGGTGCCAGCCTGCGCAATGGTCTCATCCTCGTCATGTTTTTGTTCGGCGGATTGCATCTGCTCAAATTTCTGGGGCATGGCCCTTCCTTTCTCCGAAAGCGTCCTTGCGGGTTCTCCTGCGAATAGCATACTGCCCCACACCTTAACCCAGGTGTGGGGCAGTCAATCAGTCTTATGCCAAATACTGGCGCAGATCATCGGCAATCAGACCGTTGGTGGCGAGTACATCGTTTTCCTGACGCCAGTGGACAAGATCGCCGTTCCACCGGCTCAGATGCCCCTGCGCTTCCCAGACCACGACGGCTCCGGCGGAAACCGCGGGAACGTCCCACTTGTGCAGATGCGCTTCGAAATACGCGTCATATGTACCGTCCGCCACCTTGCACAAATCCAAGGAGGAGGGGCCGACGCGCTTGATGTCGGCCGGACGGCCGGCGATACGCGACACCACTTCAAGCGCGCGCTTGGATTCCTCCGGCACATGGGACATGCCGAAGCTCACCACCGCATAGTCAAGGGACGGGGTGGTGGACGGCATAATCTTCTCGCGTTTGTCTCCAAGCGGCGTCTTGCGGATGCGGATAGCTCCGGATCCGCGCACCGCCAGGTAGGTCAGACCAAGCGCCGGAGCATGCACCACCGAAAGGATCGGCTGCGCGGAACATTGGTCGTTGAACTCGAACAGTGAGACGGTGATGGTCCATTCCGGCATGCTGCGCACGAAATTGATCGCGCCGTCGATGCCGCCAACGCACCAATACCGTTCCCCCGGATGGCATTCTTCCGGACGGAACTGCCAGAAACCATCGAACACATCCACATACGTGATGCGGTTGCTGATGAATTGCGCCAACCGCTTATCGATGTCGGAGGTGAAGCTCAGATGATTGTCCGTCATTTCAAAACTTTTCAGATCACGCGGATTCATTTGATCGTTCAACGCGTGCTTGCCTGCATCTTGCAGGATACGGGCCACTTCGAGGGCCACTTGCCTCAATTCCATGTAGTATGCCTTTTCGTTTCCTCATAACCGGCCTGGACGCACCCTCTCCCTCAAGCGTCCTGCCGTGTGGTTCATCAAATATGGGTATGGCCTCTGCCATCACCTACGGCAATGGTACCCGCACAACATGAGATTCAACGCAGGGATTCCACGATTCCGCTCGCAGTGTGGACACGCTCGAACGCTTCGGAACACAAGGATTCCGTGAATTTCAACGGATTGGACATATCCAACGAGACCATCGAATTCTCCACGTTTTCATCACCGGACGACTCGCCGCGCACCGTAAGGTGGGACCACGACGCCGCAATGACCTGTTCGGGGAAACGTCGTACGATCTCCGCGCGCAGCCATGCGCGTGTGTCGGCCGGCGCTTGGCCGACCGCCTCGGCAAGCTGCTTATCCGTCACCAGTCGTTCGGTCTGTCCGGCAAGCCGGGTGAAAATCGAATCGGCCGGATCGAGCGCGGCCCATTTCAGATCGACCGCGGCCAGGCGCCGATCGGTCCAATCCGAACCGGTCTTGCGGCGTAGCTTCTCCAGCAACTGCCATTTGAGCAGCCATTCGAGACGTGACGCCTGTTCCCGCATCGTCAGTCGTCCGTCATCGTCGGCATGGCGTACTGTGGCGACGTCGGCGAGAGCCTGCCCCCACATCGCCATGATGTTGCGGGTGGAGCGGTCGGGCCATGCCGGCTCTCCGGATGTGTCGGTGCCGTATACCGTTGCCGCGGCCGCATATACCAGTCCACGCAAAGTGACCTGCATCTGCCATGCGGTGGTGGTTCCACCTGTTTCCAATGGTAGTGGGGCGGCCAGGGTCAGGTCGTGCGATACCGTGTGCATGGCTTCCACCGGGTCGGCGAGCGTAAGCGGTTCCAGCGCCTCGTTCAAGTCGATTTCGGCCATGTCGGCGTGTTCGAGCAGCCACAGCAGCATGCTGGTGGTGCCGAGTTTCAAGGCCTGTGGCACGTCCATGCGGTTGGCGTCGCCGACGATCACGTGCAGTCTGCGGTATTCGTCGGTGCTGTGCGATTCGTCTCTGGTGTTGATGATCGGCCGGTCGAATGTGGTCTGCAAACCGACTTTCATATGGAAGTAGTCGGCACGTTGGCTTAGCTGGTAGCCGGCGTTTTCGCTATGTTCGCCGATGCCGACGCGGCCGGAGCCGATGAAGATCTGTCGGGAGACGAAGTGCGTGGTCATGAGGCGTGTCACCAGGTCGAACGGTACCGACCGCAGCATCATGTAGTTTTCGTGCGTGCCCCAGCTGGCTCCTTTGCCGTCGACGTTGTTGCGGTGCAGCACGATTTTCCGTCCCGTCGTCTCGCTTGCCTTGGCTGCGACGGCGCGCATGATGAGATCGCCGGCACGGTCGTATCGCACCGCTTCGAAGGGGTCGGTTGTTTCCGGCGCGGAGTATTCGGGATGCGCGTGGTCGACGTAGATACGACCCCCGTTAGGGGCGATCACGTTGGTGATGTTGAGCTGTGGGGCGTCGGTGAGCAGGTCCGGGTGGGCCGCCGCACGTTCCAGTCTGGTGCCGCGCGCGTCGTTGACGGGGTCTTCCTGCCGGTAGTCCCAGCGGATATGGCTGCGTGACGCATCCGAGGCGGCGCCGACCACGTCGAATGAGAGCTGCACCGGATTGTAGCGGCCTTGTCCTGGCGCGGAGACCGCGTATTCCGTTTCCGTGCCCATGACCCTGCGAACGCTCATCGCGCCGTTCCTTTCCGTATTTAGATTGCGTTCCATACCATACCGTCCAGCATTCATACGCCGGCCGGCATTCATGCCACCGGTCTGATGCCGGTCACCCGTCCGGGTTCAAGCCCGTTGATGCGGCTCCACTGTTCCGGATCCGCATCCAGCAGCGCGTCCCGGGTCTCACCGTATTCTTCGTCCACGGCTTTGGCCAGCAGATTGATGCCGATCGCCGCAGCCTGTCCGGTGGTGATGGACAGTTTCACCGCATAGGTTTTGGCACGGTCCACGATGTTCTTGAGCACCGCGCCGGACACCACGTCGGCGAGGTACACCGGACGCCACTGGCCATGGTCGTCGTAGATGTCGCAAAGGTGCCGATGCTCGTCCTGCGCGTAGATGTCGTTGACCAGCACGCCGATCAACGCCTTCGCATCCACGTTCGGAGACAACGGCAGCTTGTCTGTCAGATAGTGGCGGACGATCTGGGTCGCCTGCTGGATGCCCGGACGGTCCACGCGGATCTTCACGTCGAGGCGTCCGGGGCGCAACACCGCCGGATCGATCATGTCGATGCGGTTGGAGGCTCCGATCACCATGACGTTGTCCAGCGATTCCACACCGTCCAGCTCGGTCAGGAACTGCGGCACGATGGTGGTCTCCACGTCGGACGAAACGCCCGTGCCGCGGGTGCGCAGCAGCGAATCCATCTCGTCGATGAACACGATGACCGGTTTGCCGTCGGCCGCTCGTTCGCGGGCGCGTTTGAAGATCATACGGATCAGACGTTCCGATTCGCCCACGAATTTGTTAAGCAGCTCCGGTCCTTTGACCGACAGGAACACGCCACTTCCCGCGTCGGTGCCTTCGGCGAGCGCGTTCGCCACGGCTTTGGCGATCAGTGTCTTGCCGTTGCCTGGAGGACCGTACAGCAGCACGCCTTTCGGCGGTTTCAGGTCGTAGCGTTCGAACAGTTCGCGATGCTGGAACGGCATCTGCACGGCGTCGCGGATACGTTCTATCTGCTCGTCCAGTCCGCCGATGTCGGCGAAGGTGGCGTCCGGCACTTCTTCCAGAACCAAATCGTCGTCGTTTTCGGGGGGAACCAACGAAAGCGCGAACCGCAGAGATGCGTCGACGTTCACGCGATCGCCCGCGCTGATGGCCTGTTTGGCAAGCATTCCCGAGCATCGGACCAACGTCACGTTGCCGCCGCCATCCGCGACCAGCAGGCGGCCGTCATCGCACACCTGCCGTACCGAGCGCACCGCGCCCAGCGTGTCGGTGTCGAGCTGTGAGACCACCACCATGTTCTCGTTGAGCAGCACGGTACGTCCCGGTTCGAGCCTGGAAGCTTGCAGATTCGCCGCGATCGGCACGATCATGCGTCTCGCGCCGGCAGCCACTTCGGCGCTGGCATGCTGCACGCCCTGCCCGTCCGTTTTGGCTGAATGCACGCGGACCATGGTGGCGAAAGTCATGGGAGGCCCCGCCAGCTGGTTCAATTGGGCCTTGGTTTTCGTCATTTCCTGCGTGGCGCGGCTCAACGCCTTGACCAGCGCATGGTTCTTGGCCATGAGCTGGTCGTTGGCCTGCTGCAGCGACGCGAGCGTCTCTTCGTCATGATCGTTCATGTCGACCTCGCTTTCCAACACGTTCAACCCTCAAGAATACCCATTGTCCTAATGATTTCCGACAATCGGAACCATGCTTGAACAAGAAACGCCGAACATCGCATCCATGGCATCCCTGCCCACGCTGTCCGCTCCCGGACTGCTGGTGATGGATGTGGATTCCACGTTGATCGACGAAGAGGTCATCGACGAGCTTGGCGTGGCCGCGGGAGTCGGCGAGCAGATAGCGTCCGTCACCGCTCGAGCCATGAACGGCGAGCTTGATTTCCGCGAGGCGCTGCGCGCACGCGTGGCGTTATTGAAGGGTCTGCCGACCACGATTTTCGATGAGGTCTACCATCGAGTGCATTTCACGCATGGCGCGCTTGAACTGATTGACACGCTTCACGCGCATGATTGGAAGGTCGGCGTGGTCTCCGGTGGTTTTCACGAGGTTGTGGACCGTCTCGCGGCCGATGCGCATCTCGATTATTGGATTGCGAACCGTTTGGAGGCTGCCGATGGCAGGCTGACGGGACACGTGCTGGGCGATATCGTCACGAAGGATACGAAGCTGGAATCGTTGCGCGCGTGGGCCGCGCGGATGGGCATCGATATGGCGCAGACCGTTGCGGTTGGCGACGGCGCGAACGATCTGCCGATGATTCATGCGGCCGGTCTTGGCGTGGCGTTCTGCGCCAAACCGAAAGTGCAGGAGGATGCTCCGCACCGGCTCAATGAACGTGATCTGGCGAAAATCCTCGATTATCTCAAATAACTTTTCCGCACCTACGAGCGACCGGTGGGCGGCATGCGTTGTAAGACCGTAAAGACTTGGCCTGAGCGGCCCGGAGCGTGTCGTCAATGCATGCCGCCCGCCGGTCGCGGACGCCGCAGCTACTCACATACTTACAGTAGAAACAAAAATCTTACTCACAGAAGGCGTTATCGAGGTGGGCGCCACGGGCCCAGTCGGCGGCGCGCATGGCTTTCTTGCCTTGCGCTTTAACTTCCAGCAGCTCGAGCGGCTCGGTGGAGGTGCCGACCCACACGTTCTTCTTGCCGGCCACGATATGGCCGGGTTCAAGCGATGCCGGTGCGTTCGGATTGGACATGTCGGCCGGCTGCGCGCGCAATACGTGCAGGGTCGCCGGTTCGGCGTCCGCATGGGCATGCAGTTCGCACCAGGCTCCCGGATTCGGCGTGCATGCGCGAATCTGGCGGTCGGCGGCGAATACCGGCACGTCGAAGCGGATATGCGCGTCCTCCACGGTGATCTTCTGCGCGACCTCATACGCTCCGGCAGGCTGTTCCACCGGTGCGATCTGATCATCGGCCAGCGCCTGCAACGAGGCTGCGAGCAGATGCGAGCCATCTTCGGCCAAACGTCCCAGCAATTCTCCGGCGGTCTCGTGCGCGCCGATTTCCACGGTGGATTGCGCCAGAATCGGGCCGGCGTCCATGGCACGGACGATACGGAACACGGTGGCGCCCGTCACCTTCTCCCCCGCCCAGATGGAACGTTGCACCGGAGCGGCGCCACGCCATTGGGGCAGCAGGGAGAAATGCAGGTTGTACCAGCCCATCGGCAGCGCGTCGAGCACGTCCTGTTTCAGGATCTTGCCGTACGCCACCACAGCGGCGGCCTGTGCGCCGGTGGCCGCAAGCTCGGACACGAACGTTTCCTCGCTCGGATCGGATTCGATGACCGGCAGACCGAGTTCGAGCGCGGCCTGCTTGACTGGATTCGCCACCAGTTTGCGACCTCGTCCGGTTGGCGCGTCCGGCCTGGTGAGCACGGCCACCACTTCGAAATGCTCGGTATCCTGGGCCAATAGTTTCAACGACGGCACCGCCACATCCGGCGTACCTGCGAACAGCACTTTCAACATGAGACGAATCTCCTCACCTTCATATCCATCAATGCATGCGACCGTATGCGTCGATCCCGCATAGCGACCGCAAGCACAACCGTCTGTCTAATCTGCGTATGTCGTTATTTTTCATGTACCGCGGGAATCGCCACGCCCGCGTCGATCAGCAGGGTGCGCAACGCGCGGGCATCCTTGAACCGTACGCCGCGAATGCCGGCTTCGTTCGCGCCGACGATGTTCATCGCCTTGTCATCCACGAACAGCGCGCCGGAAGCGTCGATGCCGAACTGTTTTAGAGCGTAATCGTAAATATCGCGGTGCGGTTTGCGCAGTCCCACGTAACCGGACACCACGCGGTCCTCAAGACTGCGCAGAATATCGAAATTATCAAGCGCAATCGGGAACAGGTCCTTCTGCCAGTTGCTCAAGCCCCATACGTGGACGCCGGCTGCTTTCAGATCGTTGATGAGCACGCGGGCGCCCGGCACCACGCCGGTCAGCGAGTCAACGAAATTGTCGAGATAATACTGCAGCATGTCGGCCCACTTGTCTCCGTACCGTTCACGCATCAGGGCGACACCATCATCGTTCGACATGCCATAGTCCAACTCGTCATTGACGTCATAAAAGCCGGAAATATCGTTGTCAAGGAACTGCTCAACAAGCTCGTCACTATACCGTGGCGTCATCACGGCAACCGGATCCCAGTAGATGAGCACATTGCCGAAATCGAAAATCACATCGGTGATCGGTTTGCCCGCATTCGCCGCGGCTTCGCCGTCCGCCATGAGCACGTCGTACTCCATATCAGGCTCTCCAGGCCAACCCTTCATATGATCCTCCATTCACTGTCATACGGCCTTATGCCGAACTTCAACCTGTCTAGTCTTTCACGGCGAGGGGACGTGCGTCAGATGCGTTCCTTCGGATCCATCTGGAATCGCAGTTCCCCAGGTTCGCGTGAAGCCACGTGGCGGGCGCTTGCCGAACGCAGCCGCAACGCCAATTCGGCACGTCTGCCCTGTGGGACGCGCACGACTGCTTTGACCCTGTCCGCGGTGCCTTCCAATTCACGTGAATCGATGGTGCGTGGCTGCGGAATCGGCACCGGCCCCAAGACGGACGGCATCGTACCGGCGATCGTGTCGATGGTGGCCATGTCGCCGCCGGCCAACGCGCCGATTCGTTTCAACATCGTCCCAACCGCATCCCGTCGGCCCCACACGCAGGCCGCGGCGAATACCGGCGGCAGCGCGGTCTGGGCGCGGTCCTCCACTTCGACTTGGGCAAGCATCGGCGAATTCCACAGCATCAACGATCGTGCGAGCACGGGATCTGTTTCCCCGATCAGCAGCGCCTGTCCTCCACGGGTCCGCGGCGCGCACAGCGACACCGCGCGCATCCATCCGGTCAACGTGTCCACATCGGCGTCGATGCCGGACGCATACAAACTGGTCCACGCGTCGAGGATGGCCACGGCACGGTATTCGCATTGTGCCGGACTCTCCCCGCGCACACGCGGCTCCGCGCCGGGCGTGGCGATGACCAGTTGCGGAGCGAATCCGATATCGGACACGACGCCTCTTGGCTGGCTTGGCGTGGACAGCACCATCGGCACGCCACGGAACAGTCTGGCCAGTTCCATCGCGGTTCCGGCGGCGCCGACCCTGACCACGCGCATGCGCTCGTTATGGCATGTCGGGCATGACCATTGCACGGTGGCGGCGCCGCACCAGCGGCATCGAATCGTTCCGTCCGCCAACCGTTCCAATGGTCCCGTGCAACGCGCGCATCGCACTTGGCGGTGGCATTTCGAGCAGCTTAACGCTTCGGTGATGCCGTCCTGCGGTATGGACAGCAGCACCGGACCGGTTTCCAAAGCTTTGGACAGTATCCGGACCGCGGTGTGTGGCACGCGTGCGCCGATGGTCGGATCGGCGAGTCGTGCCAGCTCGTCGCGATTGAGCCAGCGAATCCATGGAGACGCTTCCTTGGTCACGGCCGGCAACGCGTGTATGGGCGTGCTGAAGCCGCTCACCTGCGTGTCTCCGACGTGCGCCGCGTCGGTTTCCCATTGGCTTTGCGCGCTGCGCGCATTGGCCATCGCGACGAACACGCCGTTATGCGATTTCGCGCGGAGCCGAAGCACACCGCGCGCGTTGGCGTACGGCATCATGCCGTCGGCGTCCTGGTAGCACACGTCATCAAGGATGAGGAACAGCGCGTTGCCTTCCACCGGCGCGTACATGGCGGCGCGCGTGCCCAGCACGCAACGCACTTGTCCGCAGCTGATCGCGAGATATGCCCGGTAACGGTCGGCTGGCGCCATCTGCGCGTTGAGCACCGCGAAATCGCCGTCATAGACGCCGTTCGCGGCCCCAGTCGGAGCGAATGGTTTCAAGCCGACCGACCGTAGGGTCTCAGTCATGTCGGCGATCTCCCGCATGGTCGGCAGCACCAGCACCGCCGGCTTGTTCTGAGCGAGCGCCGCGGCCACCATCCATGCCGCGCAGCGCCGCCAATGGTCGGCACCGGGTAGCAGGTCGAAGACGAACGATTGGAAACGTCTGCCTTGCAGCGCGTCATGCAGCAGATTGATGTTGCCGTATTGACGTTGCAACTGGCCGTATATCTCCTGGTCGACGGCGGCGAGCCGTTGTTTGCCCGCCGCGGTTCCTGCGGCATCGCGATTGCCGACGCGCAGCTGGCTTTCGACTTTTGCCACGCGCGGCGGCACTGCCAGGCGGAGGATATTGGCGCGCGTGCCGCCGAACGCGTCCGCGATGCGCGTCATATCGTCGCGCATGGATTCGGGAACGAGCACACGGTCGGTGACCACACGTTCGATGTAACGTATCGATGATTCGGGTGTGGCGCTGGTATCGGCGCGTTTCCATATGATGCCGTTGACCCGCTGCCCGCCGAAGCGGACGCGCACCATCACGCCGGGTTGGGCGGCCGCAGAGTATTTTTCCTCGACGAAATAGTCGAAGGTCTGTCCCAGATGCGTGGCCTGGATGTCCAGCACCACTTGGGCTATGGGATGTTCGGCGGCTGGCGTTTTGACGGCGGGCGCGCGTTTGCGCCGCTTGCGCGGGGCAAGCCCGTCAAGCGCCAGCTGCTCGGCATCCTCATTGGTCATAATGCAAGGGTAACGCATGCGCCGACGCCTGTTTCATCGTAGGACGTCGGCCGCGTTTTCAAGCCTTGATGGCCTCCTTGAGTTCGTCGACCATGTTGGTGGCTTCCCAAGTGAAGTCGGCATCCTCGCGACCGAAATGGCCGTAGGCCGCGGTCTTGGAGTAGATCGGACGCTTCAGGTCAAGCTCGTCGATGATGGCGGCGGGACGCAGGTCGAACACCTTGCGCACCGCCTGCTGGATCTGCTCGCGGGTCACACCGATCTCGGTGCCGTAGGTCTCCACGTTGATGGACACCGGATCGGCCACGCCGATGGCGTAGGCGACCTGCACCTCGACCTTGTGGGCAAGGCCGGCGGCCACGATGTTCTTGGCCACCCAGCGTGCCGCATAGGCCGCGGAACGATCCACCTTGCTCGGATCCTTGCCGGAGAACGCGCCGCCGCCATGGTGGGCAGCGCCGCCGTAGGTGTCGACGATGATCTTGCGGCCGGTCAGACCGGCGTCGGCTGCCGGACCGCCAAGGATGAACGAGCCGGTCGGATTCACCAGCACGCGGTATTCGTCGTGGGCCACACGGTCGGCGAGCACGTCATCCAGCACCGGACGGATCACATGTTCGGTGAGCTGTTCCTTAAGCCATGCCTGGTCCACTTCCGGGTCGTGCTGGGTGGAGACCAGCACGGTGTCGAGACGCACGGGATGGTCATCGTCGTCGTATTCGATGGTCACCTGCGTCTTGCCATCCGGACGAAGATGCGGCACCTCGCCGCTCTTGCGCACTTCGGCGAGACGATACGCCAGACGGTGCGCCAGATGAATCGGCAACGGCATAAGCACGTCGGTCTCGTCGCACGCATAGCCGAACATCACGCCTTGGTCGCCCGCGCCTTGCGCCTCATACCGCTGTTCACGGGACGCCTTCGACCCCTCCTCGCCACTCAACCGGGCAACGCCCTGGTTGATTTCCGGACTTTGCTCGGTAAGCGACACCGTCACACCGCAGGAATCGGCGTCAAGTCCCACGCGGGAACTGGTGTAGCCGATATTGCGCACCACGGAGCGCACGATGTTCTGGATGTCGGAATAGCCTTCGCTGGTCACCTCACCGAACACGAAGAACTGTCCGACCGTGGCGCAGGTCTCCACGGCGACATGGGAATGCGGATCCTGCGCGAGCATATCGTCGAGAATCGCATCGGAAATCTGGTCGCAGACCTTATCCGGATGGCCCTCCGTCACCGACTCGGCGGAAATCAACTTCAATTCAGCCATACGGCTGCTCCTTTCGCGAACACCCAACCGTTCGCATCCTGTGATCGCCCACGAAAAACGCCCCGTCCTTCACAGACGCAATCAATAGTTAATTGTTGACTATTCAAAGCGCACCGCTCAGGTATCGGGGCGAATGAAAAATGATGCCAGTCCCTCTATGGGAACCGTGTAGATCAGTTGCCTTCGGTCAGATCGTCCTCACCAAGGGTTTCCTCAAGCAGACCACTGTTGATCTCGCGGAACGCGATGGACAGCGGCTTCTCCTGATTCTGGTATTCCACCAGCGGGCCGACGTTCTGCAGCAGACCCTCATTGAGCTGGGTGAAATAGGAATTGATCTGGCGGGCACGCTTGGCCGCGAAAATGGCCAGAGCGTACTTGGAGTCCGCATGCTCCATCAAATCGTCGATCGGCGGATCCGCAAGACCGGTCGGGGTTGGCTCAGTGCCGAATGCCATAGTGATTATCTCCAAATCATCAGATAAGCCAAAAGCTTCTTTTCCAAAATCATTAGTATAGGCAATCCACTGGACCTCAACCTTGCCTCTCCCACAGGCCTTCTCCGCCAGCGTAGTTATCCAACCTGTAAGGGAATCACACGGTTTTCCGAAAATTTCCACATAGTGACTCTTGACAAAACACGTGTCCCGTTTAGCCAGCACAATAGGAGGCATGGAAATGCGATCTGCAAAACTAATGAATGGACGAGTATTCGCGGGCGCTCGCGCCCTCTACCGCGCCGCCGGTGTGGATGGCAAGGATTTCGGCAAGCCGATCATCGCCATCGCCAATTCCTTCGACGAGTTCCTGCCGGGACATGTGCACCTGAACAAAGTGGGCCGTCTGATTTCCGATGCCATCAAGGAAGCCGGCGGTATTCCGCGCGAGTTCAACACGATGGCCGTTGATGACGGCATCGCCATGGGCCACACCGGCATGCTGTATTCCCTGCCGAGCCGCGACATCATCGCCGATACCGTGGAATATCAGGTGAACGCGCACTGCGCCGACGCGCTGATCTGCATCCCGAACTGCGACAAGGTCGTGCCGGGTATGCTGATGGCCGCGCTGCGCCTCAACATTCCGACCGTGTTCGTTTCCGGCGGCCCGATGGAGGCCGGCACCACCGTGCTGCCCGACGGCACCGTGAAGAAGAACACCGATCTGATCGATGTGATGTACGCCTCCGCCGACGACAACCTGGATGAAGAGGATCTGCTCGCCTATGAGAAGACCGTCTGCCCGACCTGCGGTTCCTGCGCCGGCATGTTCACCGCCAACTCGATGAACTGCCTGACCGAGGCCATCGGTCTGGCTCTGCCGGGCAACGGCACCATTCTGGCCTCCCATTCCTACCGCAAGGACCTGTTCAAGCGCGCCGCCGAGCAGGTGGTGAAGATCGCCAAGCAGTATTACGACGATGACGACGATTCCGTGCTGCCGCGTTCCATCGCCACCAAGAAGGCTTTCGAGAACGCCATGACCATGGATGTGGCCATGGGCGGCTCCACCAACACCGTGCTGCATATCCTCGCCATGGCGCAGTCCGCCGACGTGGACTTCACACTGGATGACATCGAGCGTATCTCCCACACCGTGCCGTGCATCTGCAAGGCGTCGCCGTCCGGCGAATGGGAGATTTCCGATGTGCACCGCGCCGGCGGCATCACCGGCATCCTCGGCGAGCTTGACCGTGCCGGCAAGCTGCACCGCGACGTGCATTCCATTGATTACAAGTCGTTGGAAGACAAGCTCAACGACTGGGACATCATGCGCGACACCTGCACCGAGCAGGCCAAGCAGATGTACCTGGCCGCCCCGGGCCACATCGTCTCCCCCGAACCGTGGACGCACACCACGCTGTTCGATTCGCTCGATCGTGACCGTGTCAACGGCGCCATCCACGATATCGACCATCCGGCGGTCACCGAAGGCGGTCTGGCCGTGCTGCGCGGCAACCTCGCGCCTGACGGCTGCGTGGTGAAGACCGCCGGCGTGCCGAAGGAGATCTGGACGTTCCGCGGACCGGCGCTGGTCGTCGAATCCCAGGAGCAGGCCATCGAGGTCATCCTCAACGACACGTTGAAGCCGGGCATGGCTCTGGTCATCCGTTACGAGGGACCGAAGGGCGGTCCAGGCATGCAGGAGATGCTGTACCCGACCTCCTTCGTGAAGGGCAAGGGCATCGGCAAGCAGGTGGCCATGCTCACCGACGGCCGCTATTCCGGAGGTTCTTCCGGTCTGGCGATCGGACACATCGCGCCTGAGGCCGCGAACAAGGGCCCGATCGCTCTGATCAAGAACGGCGACATCATCAACATCGACATTCCGAACCGTACGGTGAACGTCGAGCTTTCCGACGAGGAGCTGGCTCAGCGCCGCGCCGAGCTGGAGGCCGGCGATGGCTATGTCGCCCATCGTGATCGCAAGGTTTCTCAGGCTCTGAAGGCTTACGCCGCCTTCGCCCGCTCCGCTGACAAGGGAGCGACCCGTGATCCGGAGCTGATCGACAAGCTGTCCGGTCTCGCCTGATTCAAACATACGAAAAGGGCCTGCGCGAAATCGTGCAGGCCCTTTTCGTATGCCGGTTTTTATTGGCTGGATAGTCGGATTGACGGATTACAGGCCGAACTCTTCGGCGATGATGTGCCAAAGCTCGTCTGCGGCCTCGTCGACCACGTTATTGACGATGCGTTTGTCGAATTCCGGCGCAGCGGCCAACTCGACCTTGGCGGTCTCAAGCCTTTTGGCCTGCTGCTGAGGGGTTTCGGTGCCACGGCCGATCAGACGACGTTTCAGTTCTTCGAAGGACGGCGGCTCAATGAACACGGTAAGCACTTCGAGGCCGAGTTCCTTCGCGCGCCGTTTGACCGTCCGGGCTCCCTGTAGGTCGATTTCCAAGACCACGGGGATATTGCGTTCCAGATGTTCCACGACTGGTTTCACGGGTGTGCCGTAGTGGGCGAGGCCGAACACGTCGGCGGTTTCGAGAAACTCCCCCGCCTTTTCTTTGGCCAGGAATTCAGGTTCGGTCATGAAGAAATAGTTCACGCCGTCCACTTCGCCCGGACGAGGCTGGCGTGTCGTGGCGGACACCGACAGCCAGATTTCGTGGTGCTGTTCGCGTACGCGCCCCAGAACAGTGCCTTTGCCCACTCCGGCGGGTCCGCAGAGCACAATCAAACGTCCATGTTGAGAATCAGCCATTCCATCCCCACTCTTGGTTATGTCTTGTTTTCCAAAAAGGAAACTATTCAGAAAAAGAAATTATTCGGCGTCTCCGTCAGCCGCATCATCGGCGTTCTCGTTTTGAGCCTCGGTCAATGCCTGCCGAATATCCCTGGCGACCGACGCGGTGGCTTCGGTCAATTTTGCGATGTCGGGACCGTGCGTGGCGATGGAACGAGATACCGTGACCAGCACATTGCCCTTGGTGCCTTTGAACACGGTCTTCAGATCGCGTGTCTCCGCTCCCTGCCATCCGTAGCCTGGGGAAAGAATCGGTCCGGTGAACTTGGCCGGGTCGACGCCCGAATCGTTGATCCACTGCCCGATGGTGGCGCCGATGATAAGGCCGACGGAACCCATTCCATCATTGCCCTTATTGAATTTCTGAGCAGTGCTGGCGATGCCGTACGCCACTGTTTTGCCCTTGTATTCGCCTGCCTGACGAATCGCCGTCTGCAGGCTGGCGCCTTCCTGGTTGGACGTCAACGATGCGATGAACACGCCCCTGCCGTTGTTGAGCGCGTCATTGATGACGCCTCCCAATGACCGTGCGCCGTAATACGGCAGCAGGGTGATGGCGTCTGCCAGCAATGGCGCGCCCGGCTTGAAATAGGCGTCCGCGAACGCGGAAATCGTGGTCGGCAGGCCGCCATGCAGGCAGTCGACGATGGTGATGACACCCATCTGCCGTGCCGCATAGAGCACGCGTTCAAGCGCGGCGATGCCTTTGGAACCGTACCGTTCGAACATGGAGGACTGGAATTTGACAGCTGCGGCACGGCCATTGGCCGCCTGCAGCATGCGCATGGAATACAGCTCCGCACCCAACGCGTCGACGTTATAGCCCCAGTCAGTGAGGAGCTGCCGATGCGGGTCGATGCCGACGCACAACGGGCCGTATTTGGCCATTGAATTGCTCAGTCGCAGACCGAAATCCGAACGCTGGGCATTCACTTCCTCACTGCTGGGGCTACTCATCATTAGTCACGGCTTTCCAATTCGAACAGCTGCTTGGAATGATCCTGAATACTCATGATCTGATAATCATTATTGCGCACCGCCTCGATAGCCATCAACACGGCGGAGAATTCCGTCATGGTGGTGAACTGCGGCAGGTCGGCTGCGATAGCCGCCGAACGGATGGCGTAGCCGTCGGAACGGGAACCGCGGGAGTTCGGCGTGTTGAGAATCAGGTCGATCGCGCCTTCCTCGATCAGCTGGACGACGTTCTTGCCGACGCTGCCCTCCGCATGGTAGGTGGTGATCGGGTCGTCTGGATCGGAGTCCATACGCACGCTGATCTTGTCGACGATCTTGGAATCGATGCCGTAGCGGCGCAGCACGGATGCCGTGCCTTCGGTGGCCCAGATGTTGAAGCCGAGCTCGACCAGTCGCGCGGCGAACAGCGGCAGCTGGCGCTTGTCGGTGTCGTTCACGGAGATGAACACGTTGCCGCTGGTCGGCAGGCCGCCTTCGTATGCGGCGAGCTGGCTCTTGGCGAACGCGTGCGGGAAGTCGCGGTCGAAGCCCATGACCTCTCCGGTGGAACGCATTTCCGGTCCGAGCAGCACGTCGACGGTCTTGCCGAGCGGAGTGCGGAATCGCTTGAACGGAAGCACGGATTCCTTGACGGCCACCTGCTGGCCGCGATGGATGTCGCCACCGTCGCCGTGGGGCAGGAGCAGGCCGTTGTCGCGCTGCTGCTGGATGGTTTCGCCGACCATGATGCGGGCGGCGGCCTTGGCCAGTGCCACACCGGTGGCCTTGGAAGCGAACGGCACGGTACGGGAGGCACGCGGATTGGCCTCGATGACGTACAGCGTGTTGGCCATGAAGGCATACTGCACGTTGATCAGGCCCTGCACGCCACAGCCCTTGGCAATGGCGTAGGTGCCTTCACGCAGACGACGGATCTGGTCATCGGACAGCGTGCTCGGCGGCAGGGTGCATGCGGCGTCGCCGGAATGCACGCCAGCTTCCTCGACATGCTCCATGATGCCGCCGATATACAGCTCCTCGCCATCGAACAGCGCGTCGACGTCGATTTCCACGGCATCCTGCAGGAACTTGTCGATGAGCAGCGGCGAAGGCAGACGGCCGGACACGACGGTGTCGGCCTGGGCTTCCTTCAATGCGCGATCGACGTACTTGCGCAATTGGGCGTCGTCGTAGACGATTTCCATGCCACGGCCGCCGAGCACGTAGCTCGGACGGACCAGCACCGGGTATCCGATGGCGTGCGCGGCCTCGCGGGCCTCGTCCAGGCTCAGCGCGGTGCCGTAGCGCGGCGCGTTCATGTCGGCCTTCTTCAGCACCTCGCCGAAGAGCTCACGGTTTTCGGCCAGATCAATGGATTCAGGCGTGGTGCCGAGAATCGGAACGCCTGCGGCCTTCAGTCGGGCGGCCAGGGACAGCGGGGTCTGGCCGCCGAGCTGGACGATGACGCCCTTGATCGGACCCATCTTCTTTTCGGCCTCGTAGATCTCGAGCACGTCTTCGAAGGTGAGCGGCTCGAAATACAGGCGATCGGACATGTCGTAATCGGTCGACACGGTCTCCGGGTTGCAGTTAACCATGATCGTGTCATAGTTCTTGCCCAGTTCCTGCACGGCGTGCACACAGGTGTAGTCGAACTCGATGCCCTGGCCGATCCGGTTCGGACCGGAGCCGAGGATGATCACGGCCTCGCGGTCGCGAGGACGCAGCTCGGTCTCATCCGCGTAGCAAGAGTAGTAGTACGGGGTTGCCGCGTCGAATTCGGCGGCGCAAGTGTCGACGGTCTTGAACACCGGGCGGAGGTCGTACGACCAACGCAGCTCACGGATGGTGTTCTCGCCCTCGTCTCCCAGACGGCGCAGGTGCGCGATCTGCAGGTCGGACAGGCCGGCGAGCTTCGCCTTCTTCAGCAGCTTCCTGGTGAGCTTCTCCGCGTTCTTGACTTCCAGCGCAGTCTCGTTGATGAGCGCGAACTGGCGGATGAACCACGGGTCGATCTTGGTGGCCGCGAAGATCTGCTCTTCGGTGGCGCCTCCCCACAGGGCACGCTGAATCTGCAGATAACGGTGCTCGGTCGGCACCTTGATGGCGTCGAGCAGCTGGGAAACCTCGTCCCCGGACGGCTTGTCACCATCCCAGTTGAAGCCCATGTGACGCTTGTCGATGGAGCGCATAGCCTTACCAAGCGACTCCTGGAAGTTGCCCGCGAGAGCCATGGCCTCGCCGACGGACTTCATGGAGGTGGTCAGCGTCGGATCGGCGCCCGGGAACTTCTCGAACGCGAAACGCGGCACCTTGGTGACCACGTAGTCGATGGTCGGCTCGAAGCTGGCCGGCGTGGACTGGGTGATGTCGTTCTGGATCTCGTCCAGCGTGTAGCCGAGGGCCAGCTTGGTGGCGATCTTGGCGATCGGGAAGCCGGTGGCCTTGGAAGCCAACGCGGAGGAACGGGACACGCGCGGGTTCATCTCGATGACGATGATACGGCCGGTGTCCGGGTTGACGGCGAACTGGATGTTGCAGCCGCCGGTGTCGACGCCCACGCCACGGATGATGGCGATGCCGATGTCACGCAGCTTCTGGTATTCGCGGTCGGTCAGGGTGAAGACCGGTGCCACGGTGATGGAGTCGCCGGTGTGCACGCCGACCGGGTCGACGTTTTCGATCGGGCAGACGACCACGACATTGTCCTTCTTGTCGCGCATCAGCTCGAGTTCGTATTCCTTCCAGCCTTCGATGCCTTCTTCGATCAGCACCTCGTCGGTCGGGGAATAGTGGATGCCGGCGCCGGCGATGCGGTGCAGCTCGTCTTCGTCGTGCGCGATGCCGGAGCCGAGACCACCCATGGTGAAGCTCGGACGGACCACCAGCGGGTAGCCGAACTTCTCGGCGATCTTGTCGACTTCCTCAAGGGAATGCGCGATGTCGGAGCGGGCGGATTCGGCGCCAGCCTCCTCCACGACCTTCTTGAAGAGTTCGCGGTCCTCGCCACGATCGATGGCGTCAAGGGACGCGCCGATCAGCTCGACGTTGTACTTCTTGAGCACGCCCGCCTCGCCCAGCGCCATGGCCGCGTTCAGCGCGGTCTGTCCGCCCAGCGTCGGCAGCAACGCGTCAGGACGTTCCTTGGCGATGATCTGCTCGAGGATCGGGGTGGAGATCGGCTCGATGTAGGTGGCGTCGGCCATTTCCGGATCGGTCATGATGGTGGCCGGGTTGGAATTGACCAGAATGACCCTAATGCCCTCTTCGCGCAGCACGCGGCAGGCCTGGGTGCCCGAATAATCGAATTCCGCGGCCTGGCCGATCACGATCGGACCGGAGCCGATGACCATCACGGACTTGATGTCTGTGCGCTTAGGCATTGCGGGTTCCCTCCTTGACGGAACGCATGAGATCAACGAAACGATCGAACAGGTATGCGGCATCGTGCGGGCCGGCGGCGGCTTCCGGGTGATATTGCACGGAGAACGCCGGGATATCGACGCACTGCAGGCCTTCGACCACGTTATCGTTCAAATCGATATGGCTGACGAACACCTTGCCGTATTTGCCGTTCTCGAATGGCGCGTCGACGGTTTCGCCGATTGGCGCATCCACGGCGAAGCCATGGTTGTGCGCGGTGATTTCGATTTTGCCGGTGGTCATATCCTTGACCGGCTGGTTGATGCCGCGGTGGCCGAATTTGAGCTTGTACGTGCCGAAGCCAAGCGCGCGGCCCAGCAGCTGGTTGCCGAAGCAGATGCCGAAGAACGGATATCCGGCGTCGAGCACCTGACGCAGCAGATTCACTTCAGGATCGGCCTGTTCCGGGTCGCCCGGACCGTTGGAGAAAAAGACGCCGTCGGGATTAAGGGACTGGAGCTCATCGAAGGTGATGGTGGACGGCACCACATGCACGCGGCAGCCGCGTTCGGCCATGCGATGCGGGGTCATGGACTTGATGCCCAGATCGACGGCCGCCACGGTGAACAGCGGTTCCTTGCCTTCGAATTCGCCGCAGGGTTCGATGGTATAGGCTTCCTTGGTGCTGACCTCGTCGTAGAGGCTCATGCCCTTCATCTGCGGAGTGGCCTTGACCTCGTCGAGCATGGAGTCGATGGTGCGCAGTTTGCCGTCACCGTCGAGCAGCGCGTCGCCTGAGAAGATGGCCGCGCGCATCACACCGGCGGAACGCAGGTGGCGTACCAGCTTGCGCGTGTCGATATGGCTGATGCCGACGATGTGGTTGGATTCGAGATCGTCGTCAAGGCTGCCGGTGGCACGCCAGTTGCTCACATTCGGGCTGGGATCGCGCACCACATAGCCTGCGACCCAGATTCTGGAGGATTCCGGATCCTCCCCGTTGATTCCCGTGTCCCCGATGTGCGGGAACGTCTGTACCACGATCTGACGGTCGTAGCTGGGATCGGTAAGCGTTTCCTGGTAGCCGGTCATGCCGGTCGCGAAAACGATCTCCCCGCTGGTCGTGCCGATCGCGCCGTATGGCTCGCCCACATACACCTGTCCGTCTTCGAGAACAAGAACGGCATCCTGAGGGTCAAACATCACGGCTTCGGAATCATACTGGTTCACCAAAACCCCCTTATAGTCAAGGTATTCGTACCAAGGATAGCGGCCGGTTAGGACTCGCGACCCGGCCGAATCGCTTAACTTTCAGCTTTATTCAGCCGAAGGTTCGGTCGGTTGTTCGGCCACTTCAGTGGCTTCCGCATCGGCGCTCACCGCGCTGAGCAGACCATGGATGAACGCCGGCGAATCGTCGTCGCACAGCGTTTTGGCAAGGCTCAACGCCTCATCGATGGCCACCATGTTGGGAACATCATCGTTGAACATGATCTCCCATGCGGCGATGCGCAGGATATTGCGGTCGACGACGCCCATGCGCTTGACCTTCCAACCGGTGGAATGTTCGTCAAGCATGGCGTCGATGGCGGCGATATGCTCCGCCACGCCACGGACGATTTCGATGGCGTAGTCGGGCAGCGGGGTCTGAGCGCCGGGCTGCTCGATGCGCTCAGCAAGAAGGGACAGGATGTCCTGTCCCTTCTCATCCGCTTCATACAACGTGTTCAGAGCCCTCTTGCGAGCGGTGGAACGTGCCATGAAACTTCGCTGTCCTTACTCTCAGTTCTCGCGGCCGAGGTAGGAGCCGTCGGTGGTGTTCACCTTGACCTTCTCGCCTTCGCCGATGAACAGCGGCACCTGGATCTCGGCGCCGGTTTCGACGGTGGCCGGCTTGGTGCCGGCGTTGGAACGGTTGCCCTGCAGGCCCGGCTCGGTGTGGGTGACGGTCAGGACGACGGAAGCCGGCAGCTCGACGGACAGCGGGGTGCCGTCGTGGAAGGACACGACGCAGTCGGTGCCTTCGAGCAGGAACTTGGCCTGGTCGCCGACCAGGGTCTTCGGAATGAAGATCTGGTCGTAGGTGGTCATGTCCATGAAGACGAAGTTGTCGCCGTCTTCATAGGAGTACTGGAGGTTGCGGTTGTCGACGGTTTCGAATTCCATCTTCATGCCCGCGTTGAAGGTCTTGTCGACGATCTTGCCGGAAAGCACGTTCTTGATGGTGGTGCGCACGAAGGCGGGGCCCTTGCCCGGCTTGACGTGCTGGAACTTGATGACGGTCCACAGCTGGCCATCGAGGTTCAGAACAGAACCGTTCTTGATGTCATTGGTAGTCTGTGCCAAATTAACTCACCTATTTCTTCATCTGACGGAAAAGCTTACAAAAAGCCTTGCTCATTATGCCACGGCGTGCATACTTTGGAGCATTGCCCTTCCATATATAAAGAAACCTCCCTCGGATTCGCATCCTTGGGAGGTTTCTTTAAAACGCTAGTTCAAGCGTGTCTTGATGTCGGGTAGAAACTACTCGATGATCTTGGTGACACGGCCCGAGCCGACGGTGTGGCCGCCTTCACGCACTGCGAAGGTCAGGCCCTCTTCCATAGCGATCGGCTGGATCAGCTCAACGCCGAAGGTAGCGTGATCGCCCGGCTGCACCATCTCAACGCCTTCCGGCAGGGTGATGACGCCGGTGACGTCGGTGGTACGGAAGTAGAACTGCGGACGGTAGTTGGAGAAGAACGGCGAGTGACGGCCGCCTTCGTCCTTGGTCAGCACGTAGACTTCGCCCTCGAACTTGGTGTGCGGGGTCACGGAGCCCGGAGCAGCCAGAACCTGGCCACGCTCGACCTGGTCACGGTTGATGCCGCGGAGCAGCAGACCGGTGTTGTCGCCAGCCTCGCACTCGTCCATCTGCTTGTGGAAGGTCTCGATGGAGGTGACGGTGGTGGTCTGGGTCGGACGGATGCCGACGATCTCGACGTTGGAGTTGACCGGGAGCTTACCACGCTCGACACGGCCGGTCACCACGGTGCCACGGCCGGAGATGGTGAAGACATCTTCGATCGGCATCAGGAACGGCTTGTCCAAATCGTGGACCGGGGTCGGGATGTAGTCATCGACGGCGTCCATGAGCTTCTTGATCTGCTCAACCCACTTCTCGTGGTCCGGAGCGTCATCGTGCAGTGCGCCGTAAGCGGACACGTGGATGACCGGGCAATCGCGATCGAAGCCGTTTTCGTCGAGGAGGTCACGGACCTCTTCCTCAACGAGCTCGATGAGCTCGTCGTCGTCGACCATATCGCACTTGTTCAGAGCGACGAGGATCTTCGGGACGCCCACCTGACGAGCGAGCAGCACGTGCTCGCGGGTCTGAGCCATCGGGCCGTCGGTGGCGGCCACGACGAGGATGGCGCCATCCATCTGAGCGGCGCCGGTGATCATGTTCTTCACGAAGTCGGCGTGGCCCGGGCAGTCGACGTGAGCGTAGTGACGCTTCTCGGTCTGGTACTCGATGTGGGCGATGTTGATGGTGATACCGCGGGCGGCCTCTTCCGGAGCGGAATCGATCTGGTTGAAGTCGTACTCCGGGTTGACATCCGGGTACTCCTCGTGCAGCACCTTGGAGATGGCTGCAGTCAGGGTGGTCTTGCCGTGATCGACGTGGCCGATGGTACCAATGTTAACGTGCGGCTTAGTACGCTCGTACTTTTCCTTTGCCATGTGTTTGTCCTCCTGGACGTCTCGTAGTAAGCCTTGAACTCACTTCAAGGCACTCGCTACATTTTACTGGGTTTGACGGGTTTGTGCCACTTTGGAGCCCGAACCCAGTCAGCGCTACAAAATACTAGCGCTGACTGGAGACAGTTTCCACTTCAGTGGCAGCGCGTGTCACTCGCCGCGCTGGGCCTTGATGATCTCCTCGGAGACGTTCTTCGGAACCTCAGCGTAGGAGTCCATCTGCATGGTGAACATTGCGCGGCCCTGGGTCTTGGAGCGAAGATCGCCGATGTAGCCGAACATCTCGGACAGCGGGACCTTGGCGTCGATGACCTTGACACCGGTGGAGTCGGTCATGGACTGGATGGAACCACGACGTGCGTTGATGTCGCCCATCACATCGCCCATGTACTCTTCCGGAGTACGCACTTCCACGGCCATGATCGGCTCGAGGATGACCGGCTTGGCCTTCGGGGCAGCTTCCTTGAAGCACATGGAACCTGCGATCTTGAAGGCCATTTCGGAGGAATCGACGTCGTGGACCTGGCCGTCGGTGACGGTAGCCTTGACGCCAACCACCGGGAAGCCGGCGAGGATGCCGGATTCCATGGCTTCCTGCACGCCAGCATCGATGGAAGGAATGAATTCCTTGGTGATGTGGCCGCCGGTGACTTCGTTGACGAACTCGTAGGTCTCGCCGTTCTCGGTGTCGAGCGGCTCGAAGTTCATCAGGACCTTTGCGAACTGGCCGGAACCACCGGTCTGCTTCTTGTGCGTGTATTCCTGGTTCATGACGGCCTTGCGGATCGTCTCGCGGTATGCAACCTGCGGGTTACCGACGTTGCACTCCACCTTGAATTCACGACGCATACGGTCGACGATGATGTCGAGCTGCAGCTCGCCCATGCCGGAGATCAGGGTCTGGCCGGACTCTTCGTCGGTCTTCACCTGGAAGGTCGGATCCTCGTCGGACAGCTTCGCCAGAGCGATGCTCATCTTCTCCTGGTCGGCCTTGGTCTTCGGCTCCACGGCCACCTCGATCACAGGATCCGGGAAGGTCATGGATTCGAGGGAGATCGGGGACTTCTCGTCGCACAGGGTATCACCGGTGGTGACGTTCTTCAGACCCACGAAGGTGTAGATGTTGCCGGCTTCGGCGGCATCCACCGGGTTCTCCTTGTCGGCGTGCATCTGGAAGATCTTGCCGACGCGTTCCTTCTTCTCCTTGGTGGAGTCGAGGACGGTGTCGCCCGGCTTGACGGAACCGGAGTACACGCGCACGAACACGAGCTTGCCGTAGAACGGGTGGGTGGAGATCTTGAAGACCAGTGCGGAGAACGGATCATCGGTGGTCGGCTTGCGGTCGATCTCGATGGACTCGTCCTGCGGGTCGAAGCCGACGATGGACGGAACGTCCTCCGGGCTCGGCAGGTAGTCGACGACGGCGTCCAGCATCGGCTGCACACCCTTGTCCTTGAAGGCGGAGCCGCAGAGCACCGGGTAGGCCTCACGGTTGATGGTGAGCTTGCGGATGCCGGCGCGGATCTCGTCCTCGGTCAGTTCGCCGGACTCGAGGTACTTCTCGAGCAGCTCCTCGTCGGACTCGGCGACCTGGTCGAGCAGCTCGGAACGATACTGCTCAGCCTTGTCCTGCAGGTCGGCCGGGATGTCGGTGGTGTCGTAGTGGGCACCCAGATCGCCGGAAACGTCGTTCCAGACGTAGGCCTTCATGCGGATAAGGTCGACGACGCCGGCGAAGTCGTTCTCAGCGCCGATCGGCAGCTGGACGACCAGCGGGGTCGCGCCCAGCTTGGTCTTGATGGTGTCGACGGAGTAGTAGAAGTCAGCGCCGAGCTTATCCATCTTGTTGATGAAGCAGATACGCGGAACGCCGTACTTGTCAGCCTGACGCCACACGGTCTCGGACTGCGGCTCCACGCCTTCCTTGCCATCGAACACGGCGACAGCACCATCGAGCACACGCAGGGAGCGCTCCACCTCGGCCGTGAAGTCCACGTGGCCAGGGGTATCGATGATGTTGATCTGGAACTTCTGCTTCTCGTCATGGGTCTGACGGTTCCAGAAGCAGGTGGTTGCGGCGGACTGAATGGTGATGCCGCGCTCCTGCTCCTGAGCCATGAAGTCCATCGTCGAGGCGCCATCGTGGGTCTCGCCGATCTTGTAGTTCTTACCGGTGTAGAACAGAATACGCTCGGTGGTAGTGGTCTTACCGGCATCGATGTGAGCCATGATGCCGATGTTACGGATCTGGTTGAGATCATTGAGCACGTCTAGTGCCATGATTGTTCCTTAACTCTCGTTCTCGACTAATTACCAGCGGTAATGAGCGAAGGCCTTGTTGGCCTCTGCCATCTTATGAGTATCCTCGCGGCGCTTGACAGAAGCACCGAGGCCGTTGGAGGCATCGAGGATTTCGTTGGCCAGACGCTCAGCCATGGTCTTCTCGCGACGGGCACGGGAGAAGTCGGTGAGCCAGCGCAGGGACAGCGTGTTGGCGCGGCCCGGCTTCACTTCGACTGGGACCTGGTAGGTAGCGCCACCGACACGGCGGGAGCGAACCTCGAGGGACGGACGGATGTTGTCCAGAGCGCGCTTGAGAACGGCGACCGGCTCCTGGTCGGTCTTCTCCTTGACCATGTCGAGAGCGCTGTAGACGATGTCCTCGGCGATCGACTTCTTGCCGTCAAGCAGAATCTTGTTGATGAGCTGTGCCACAACGGTGGAACCGTAGATCGGATCCGGCAGCAGCTGATGCTTCTTGGAAGGTCCTTTACGTGACATATCTCTTACTTCGCCTTCTTTGCTCCGTACAGGGAACGACCCTGCTTGCGATCCTTCACACCCTGGGTATCGAGGGCGCCACGAACGATGTGGTAACGAACACCCGGCAGATCCTTGACACGGCCGCCGCGAACGAGCACGATGGAGTGCTCCTGCAGGTTGTGGCCTTCGCCCGGGATGTATGCGGTGACTTCCACACCGGAGCTCAGGCGCACACGGGCGACCTTACGCAGTGCCGAGTTCGGCTTCTTCGGGGTGGTGGTGTAAACACGGGTGCACACGCCACGACGCAGCGGGCTTCCCTTCAGTGCCAAAGTCTTGGACTTCTTCGGCTTTGCCTGACGTCCCTTACGGACGAGCTGTTCAATAGTAGGCAACTTGAATTCTCCGATTCAGTGGTTTCTCTTGGTTTCGTGTGACCGCCGCACTGCACCCACACTCCACGACACTGAATCGTAAAGATAGCCACAGTCCACCGGCCCGATGGCCCGTCCCTCTCTCACCGCCGCATTGCCGCGCGTGATGCAATCGAGTTCCGGGATATCCCAACCCGCACGCCTGTTACATAAGGCATGCCGTTGGCACACACGAATTACCAGTATACGGGTCTTCCGGACAAGGCTGGATAATCGTGTCGCGACAGCAACGGCCGTTATACGAAGAGTGGCTCCGACGCCATCCTGGCATCGGAGCCACTCTCCCACGCGCCACCTTGCGCGCATCGCTTCAAACCTCTGAGTCTTTTCATAACCCCATGCGGCCCGGCGTCCTCGCCGTACTGCCTATGCCGCCATCTCGAATCGCTATATTCGGTTGTTCTTCAGTTATATCTTGAAGGCGTTGCGCATGGGCCTCACGGCCATCGACGCTTCATTGCGACCTGACGAATTCTCGACCGATCCGCAACTCCGGCCTTCACCTTTAGTATACCACAAACGAACATATGACACGGGGCAAAACACCCCTAAATCCCAATATTTTCAATACCTAACCGAACTTCAGCGCAAAGCAACACAATTTAACATCGCCATGGAAAAACAGGTCAAAACAGAACAGCCTCTGAACCGTTCTGTACGGTTCAGAGGCTGCCTGGCCGATGCCACGAATCACATTCAGGCGTTGACCGTTTCCTCGGACTCATCCTTGACGGCGTCCCCGGCTTCCGAAGCCTTGGCCGCGGAACCCTTCTCGCCATTGTCGGAATCCGGGTGGATCTGATGCTTGTCATCGTGCTCGCGCCACCAGCTGGACAGCACCGAACCGGAGATGTTGTGCCATACGCTGAAGAAGGTGGACGGCACGGCGGCAAGCGGGTTGGACGCGAAGGAGCTCAAGGCCAACGTGGCGCCCAAAGCGGAATCCTGCATGCCGACCTCGAAGGTGATGGCCTTCTGCTGCGCGTAGCGGAAGCCCTTCGGATACACCTTGTACATGAGCTTGGAGAAGCCGAAGCCCAGCGCGTAGCCGCACAGGTTGTGCAGGATGACCACCGGGATGGCAAGCAGCGAGGATGCCACGAACAGCTTCGGACCATTGGCGGCGACCACGACGCCGATGATGAGCAGGATGGCGACCTGGGACACGATCGGCAGCGCCACCGTGACCTTCTCGATCTTCTCCTTGAAGATGGCGTGGCAGATCACACCGAGCGCGATCGGGAACAGCACCACCTTGACCGCGTTGAGGAACAGGGACTCGACCGGCACGGTCACATACTGGGAGGCGAGCCACTGCATCAGCAGAGGAATCATGAACGGCGCGCACAGCGTGGACAGGATGCCGATGGACACGTCAAGCGCCACGTCGCCACGGCTCAGATAGCTCATCACGTTGGATGAGGTGCCGGACGGGCAGCAGCCGACCAGAATCACGCCCACGGCAAGCGGGCCGTCGAGACGGAAGATCCAGCACAGCAGCACGGCCACCAACGGCATGATCACGAAGTGGGCCACCGTGCCGACGACGACCATCAGCGGCTGGGTGAGGATGCGCTTGAAATCGTCGAGCGTCAGCGTCAGGCCCATGCCGAACAGCACGATGCCCAGGAAGTATCCGGTGTAGGACTTGCCCCACAGGCTGGTTTGCGGCACGAAGTAGTTGAACACGGCCCATACGATCACGATCACGGTGAACCATTTGGTGAGCCAATCACCAAACGCCTTGATCTTCTGCATTATCGTTTCCTCTTTTCTCAATCACGTTTCCACGGAAGTCATTTCCGGGGAAAACAAAACGGGACCGGCTTTCTGCCGACCCCGTCGTGACATCTTCCGTTGGAATTGCCTACAAATTAGGCACCCATCCATCAAGTGCGTAACATTCCGTTCACATAATGAACATCACATGGCAGCCGAAAGCGCAACACGCCGACGCGCGCACATCCGAAAAATCGTGTATAGTATCCATTCGTTGCGCTTCCGCATGGAAGTGAGAACATGGTGGCTATAGCTCAGTTGGTAGAGCATCTGATTGTGGTTCAGAAGGTCGCGCGTTCGAGCCGCGTTAGCCACCCCGGTGAAACCTCGGAAGAAATTCCGAGGTTTTTTGCTATCCGCGGAGGCCGAACGCGCGGAACCAGACTTTCCCGATCGCAAGCAACCCACAACAAAAGGAACGACCATGCTGTCTTTCGAAAACGACTACTCCTGCGCCGCGACGCCGGAAATCATCGCCCGTCTCGCCGAAACCGCGCCCAACCAGTATCCCGGCTACGGCACCGACGACGTCTGCGAAAGCGCCAAAGCCAAAATCCGCGAGGCCTGCGCATGCCCGGACGCCGAAATCTTCTTCCTCGTCGGCGGCACTCAGACCAACCAGGTCGTCATCGACGCCATCACCCCGCCGTATGCGGGCGTGGTGGCGGCCACCACCGGACATGTGAACGTGCATGAGGCGGGCGCTATCGAATTCACCGGCCACAAAGTGCTCACGCTCCCCCACCATGACGGCAAAATCGACGCGGATGAACTCGACGAATACTGCGCCACGTTCTACGCGGACGGCAACTACACGCATATGGTGTTCCCCGGCTGCGTGTACATTTCGCAGGCCACCGAATACGGCACGCTGTACACGCTGGCCGAGCTCGAGGCGATCCGCAAGGTCTGCACGAAGTACGACATGCCGTTGTTCATCGACGGCGCGCGTCTCGGCTACGCGCTGACCGCCACCGGCAACGACGTGACGATCGAGGACATCGCGCGTCTCGCCGACGTGTTCTATATCGGCGGCACCAAGGTGGGCGCGATGTTCGGCGAGGCCGTGGTGTTCACGCACGGCAACATGCCAAAGCATTTCGTGACGATCGTCAAGCAGCATGGCGCGCTACTGGCCAAGGGATGGCTGCTGGGACTGCAGTTCGACACGTTGTTCACCGACGGCCTGTACCTGCGCATCGCCCGCCACGCCAACGATGCCGCGGACCGTATCCGCAAGGTGCTGGTGGAACGTGGCTACACGCTGACGTTCGATGCGCCGACCAACCAGATCTTCGTCACGCTCGACAACGAGACCTCCGAACGTCTGCAACGCGACGTCCGTCTCGGCTTCACGGAAAAGGCGGACGACACGCATACCGTGATGCGCATCTGCACCAGCTGGGCCACGACCGACGAGCAGGTGGACGAGCTGGTCGCACTGCTGTAAAAGACAGTCCGCAAAACAAGGAAAGCCGGGAAATCGCTCCCGGCTTTTCGCTTATGTATAACGATTGTATTGCGATTGCGGCAGGCGCCATTCAGCGACGGTTATCGGCGATCGCCTCACGCTCCATCGCGACGAACTTACGTACGGACGATTCCACCGAATAATTGGTTTTCGTATGTTCGGCGTAGGTGCCGCCCCACTTGGCGAGCTGCGCCGGATGGTCGATCCACCAGTCGATACGACGGGCCAGCGCGTCCACATCGTCCACGGGGAACAAAGATTCGTCCAGCAGCGCGAACTGGCCGGCCGCGCTCAGCGACGACGAGGCGATCAGCGGCACCAGACCGGCGGCCATGCCTTCGATGACACTCACCGATTCGAGATCGGCGATCGACGGATGCACCAGCAGATCGCCGGAACGCAGCAACGCCGGCATGTCGGCATTCCGGTGGAATCCGATCGAAGCCGGACGAGACAACAGCCGTCCGGCCATACGCTGCAACCTCTTCTTAAGCGGCCCGGTGCCGGCGATCACCAATTCGATGTCCTGCGCGTGACGGCAGCGGGCGATCGCCCGGATCAACGCGACATGGTTCTTCTCATTGGTCAGTCGTCCCGACGCGACGATACGGAACGGCACCGGCGACGGCTCGTCCGCCTTGCGCTGCCGCTTCGGCGTGAACCGCGATTCGTAGCCGTTGGAGATGACATGCAGCTTCGACTTGTATCCATGCGAGCGCAGCAGGCTCGCACCCAATTCGGTCGGCACATGCACATGGTCGATCTTGCGGTACAGCCATATGTCGAACAGCCAGTAGATGAACGAGTCGATGCCGGGCACATATTTCAAAGGCCCCGCGGAATACGTGACGTTCTCCGGCTGCACGTGGTAGCCGGCCGTAACGGCGATGCCCATCTGTTTGGCGACCTTGCAGGCATGCTGGCCGAAACGGAACGGCGTGTAGATATGCACCACGTCCACACCATCGAACGCCTTGCGAAACAGCGTGTCGCTCGGCTCGGCGAACTGCATCTGCTGCTTCTTCGCCACCCAGCTGACCAACGGCACATGATTGACGCGCGCGGGATATTCGGGCGCGCCGATGCCCACCAAACGGACATGATGCCCCTGGCGCTCCAGCTCCTGCGCCCACTGCAACGCCGAATTCGAGGTGCCATTGCCCCGATTCCCCGACGTGTCGACCACCATGGCAATGGTCAGGGGGGGTTGCGTTTCATTCTTCTCATTCTCGGACATGCGTTCCATCCTACGCCGATGGCACAATAGAAGTCATGACTGAAGAGAATCGTGCCCTCGGCACTCCGCTTGGCAAGCATCCGACCCGTGTTCTGTTCCTTGGCTCCGGCGAGCTGGGCAAGGAAGTCACCATCGAACTGATGAGACTCGGCGCATGGGTGTGCGCGGCCGATTCCTACGCCGGCGCGCCGGCACAACAGGTGGCGCACGAATACCGCGTGCTCGACATGGCCAACGCGGACCAGCTGCGCGCGCTGTTCGACGAAATCCAGCCGGACATCATCGTGCCGGAAGTCGAAGCGATCGCCACCTCCGAACTCGCGGCCGCCGCCGAACGTGGCGCGCAGGTGGTGCCAAGCGCCGAAATCGCGGCGATCTGCATGGATCGCGAACGCCTGCGCGTGCTCGCACACGAGGAACTGGGACTGCCGACCACCCCGTACCGTTTCGCCGGCTCTCTGGAAGAACTACGTGAGGGCGCGCAAATCGTCGGCTATCCATGCGTGGTCAAGCCGATCATGAGCTCCTCCGGCCACGGACAGTCCGTGGTACGTTCCGCGGATGCGATCGACGCGGCTTGGACCGAAGCGCAGGAAGGCCGCCGCGCACACGACGAAGGCGACGTGTCACGCGTGATCGTGGAGGCGCTCGCCCCGCTCGACTACGAGCTGACCGTACTGACCGTCAGCTCCAGCGCCGGCATCGTGACCTGCGCTCCGATCGGACAGCGTCAGGAAAGCGGCGACTACCGCGAATCCTGGCAGCCGGCCACCTTCACGCCGGACGTGCTCGAACAGGCGCAGCACATCGCGCGAACCGCCGTGGAGGGTCTGGTGACGAAGGCCCAGGCTTCCGGCGAAAAAGGCTGGGGCGTGTTCGGCGTCGAACTGTTCGTGCTGACCGACGGAAACGTGCTGTTCAACGAGGTCTCCCCTCGTCCGCACGATACCGGCATGGTCACCATGGCTTCCCAGCGGTTGAGCGAATTCGCATTGCACGCGCGCGCGATCCTCGGCCTGCCGATCACACAGGAACATGTCGCCCTGTCGATTCCGCAAGGCACCGTCGCGGCAAGCCATGCGATCGTCGTCCAGGGCGATGGCGAAGCGGAATTCCGCAACGTCGCCGCCGCGCTCGCCGAACCGGGTACCGACCTGCGTGTCTTCGCGAAGCCGGAAGTGCATGGGCACCGACGCATGGCGGTCGCGCTGGCCGTCGGCGGCAACGAGGCGGATGCGCGCGCCAAAGCCGGGAACGTGGCCGAATCGCTCGACATCGCAATCGTTTGACGGCTATCGCCGGATGCTGAGACGAGGCTGCCGGAACGCGCCCAAAAGTCGCGCGATTGTAGCCTCCCGTTGGTATCTTGTTAACCGTCAAGTTCACCAAACTATCTACCTCCCAAACACCAGGAAAGGCGAGTAATGGAGAAGTTGGAAAAGCTCTACGAGGGCAAGGCCAAGCAACTGTACGCAACTGACGATCCGGAGGTGCTCTGGGTCGAATACAAGAACTCCGCTACCGCAGGTGACGGCGAGAAGAAGGAAGACTTCGCCGGCAAGGGCAGGCTGAATAACCTCATCACCACGCTGATCTTCGATCTGCTCAAGAAGCGCGGCATCGACAGCCATCTGGTGGCACGCGTGGGCGAGACCTCCCAGCTGGTCAAGAAGGTCACCATGTTCCCGCTCGAGATCGTGCTGCGTAACACCGCCGCCGGCCACTTCTGCTCCCGTCTGGGCGTGGAAGAGGGCATCGAACTCAAGGAGCCGGTGCTGGAGTACTTCCTGAAGAACGACGATCTGCACGATCCGTTCGTGAACGACGACGATCTGGTGGCGCTCGATGTGTGCACCCGCGAGGATCTGGCCGAAATCGCGCCGCTCGCCCGTCGCATCAACGAAGCCCTGATCGAAATCTTCGCCAAGATCGACGTCAAGCTGGTCGATTTCAAGATCGAGATGGGCCGCACCTCCGACGGCACGCTGCTGCTCGCCGATGAAATCACCCCGGATTCCTGCCGCCTGTGGGATCAGCGCGACCATTCCGGCAAGGTGGAGCACCTCGATAAGGACCTGTTCCGCCGCGACCTGGGCGACATCATCCCGGCATACGAGGAGATCGAAAGCCGTTTGGCCGAGCTCGCCAAGTCCGAGGGCATCGAAGTCGCAGAGTAATGCGTTTGCAAGCCCGCATCTGAAGCGAAAGCCGGATGCGGGCTTCCTTGTTATATCGCAATCCTTCATTCTTTTGTCAATCCAAATCCAATAACCCCTCTTTTTCAAGGAGTTGACCATGGTTTTTCGCGTGTACGTGGAAAAGAAGCCGGGCTTTGACGTCGCGGCCCAGCAGCTCGCCAACGAGTTGCACACCATTCTCGGCATCGGAGCTTTGAAGAACGTCCGTCTCGTCAACCGGTACGACGTGGAAGGCATCAGCGAGGAGCTGTTCGCCCAGGCCACGCCGACCGTGTTCAGCGAGCCGCAGGTGGACAACGTCTACGCCGACCTGCCTGATTTCGGTTCCGACACCGTGTTCGCGGTGGAGTATCTGCCCGGCCAGTTCGACCAGCGTGCGGATTCCGCCAGCGAGTGCATCCAGCTGATCTCCCAAGGCGAGCGTCCGACGGTTCGTTCCGCCAAGGTGTATGCGCTGGAAGGCGAGCTTTCCGAAGCCGACGTCGAGGCCATCAAGCATTACGTGATCAATCCGGTGGAAGCCCGTGAAGCCTCTCTGGATGTCAAGACCACGCTGAAGGCCCAGGTGCCGGTGCCAGGCAAGGTGGAGGTCATCGACGGCTTCCGTTCTATGAGCGACGCCGAGCTTGAGCAGTTCATCGAGGACCGTGGTCTCGCCATGGATCTGGCCGACCTGCAGTTCTGCCGTGAGCATTTCACCGAGGAGCAGCGCGACCCGACGATCACCGAGATCAAGGTGATCGACACGTATTGGTCCGACCATTGCCGTCACACCACGTTCGGCACGCAACTTGATGATGTGCAGATTGACGACGCGACCGTGCAGGCCGCGTTCGATAAGTATCTTGAGATGCGTCACGAGCTTGGCCGCGACGAAAAGCCCGTATGCCTTATGGATATGGGCACCATCGGCGCGAAGTGGCTCAAGAAGAACGGCATTCTGAAGAATCTTGACGAATCCGAAGAAATCAACGCCTGCACTGTCAAGGTGAAGGTTGATGTGAATGGCCATGATGAGGATTGGCTGTTCCTGTTCAAGAACGAAACCCACAACCACCCGACGGAAATCGAACCGTTCGGCGGTGCGGCAACCTGCATCGGCGGCTGCATCCGCGACCCGCTTTCCGGCCGTTCCTACGTGTATCAGGCCATGCGTGTAACCGGTGCCGCCGATCCGACCGTGCCGGTGTCCGAAACGCTCGAAGGCAAGCTCCCCCAGCGCAAACTGGTCACCACCGCCGCCGCCGGTTATTCCTCCTACGGCAACCAGATCGGCCTAGCCACCGGTCAGGTCGACGAGATCTACCACCCCGGCTATGTGGCCAAGCGCATGGAGGTCGGTGCGGTCGTGGCCGCGACTCCGGCCGATCATGTACGCCGCGAAACCCCGGCTCCGGGCGACAAGGTCATCCTGCTCGGCGGGCGTACCGGCCGTGACGGTATCGGCGGCGCCACCGGTGCGTCCAAGGCGCATAACGTCGAATCCCTGGAGCTTGACGGCGCCGAAGTGCAGAAGGGCAACGCTCCCGTCGAACGTAAGCTGCAGCGTCTGTTCCGCCGCGGTGACGCATGCCGTCTGATCAAGCGCTGCAACGATTTCGGCGCCGGCGGCGTGTCCGTGGCGGTCGGCGAGCTGGCCGACGGCCTGTATGTTGATCTCAACAAGGTGTCGAAGAAGTACGAGGGCCTGGACGGCACCGAACTGGCGATTTCCGAATCCCAGGAGCGCATGGCCGTGGACGTGGCCGCCGAGGATGTGGACGAGTTCCTGGGCTACGCCAAGGAAGAGAATCTCGAGGCCGAAGTCATCGCGACAGTGACCGAAGAGCCGCGCATGACGATGGTGTGGAACGGCGACACGATCGTGGATCTGTCCCGCGAGTTCCTCGCCTCCAATGGCGCTCCGAAGCATCAGGTGGTGCATGTCGAGGCGCAGCACGGCTACGCCACCCCGTGGAAGACCGGCACGCTCGCCGAACGCATGCACACCATGCTCACCGATCTGAACGTGGCCTCCAACAAGGGACTTTCCGAACGTTTCGACTCCACCATCGGCGCAGGCACCGTGCTCATGCCGTTCGGCGGCAGGAAGCAGCTGACCCCGAACATGGCCATGGTGGCCAAGCTGCCGGTGTTCGGCGAGACCACCACCGCCTCCGCGATGGCTTGGGGCTTCAACCCGTACATCATGGAGCAAAACCAGTTCACGGGCGCTTATCTGTCCGTGGTCGAGTCGCTCTCGAAGCTGGTGGCCGCCGGTTTTGAGCATGAGAAGGCATACCTGAGCTTCCAGGAGTACTTCGAGAAGCTGCGTGACGAGCCGGAACGCTGGGGTAAGCCGATGGCCGCAGTGCTCGGTGCGCTGATGGCTCAGGTTGATCTTGGTGCCGGCGCGATCGGCGGCAAGGATTCCATGTCCGGCACGTTCGAACAGCTTGACGTTCCGCCGACCCTGATCTCCTTCGCCGTGGCGGTGGGCAATATGAAGCGCGCCACATCCCCGGAGTTCAAGGGTGCCGGTCACCGTGTGGTCCGCATCGCCCCGCGTTATCATTCCGATGGTCTCACCCCGGACAAGGATTCGCTGCTGGAGGTGTTCTCCGCGGTCGAGGAGCTCACCGATTTCGGCGATGCGCTGGCCGTGTCCACGCCTGGCTACGGTGCCACCGCCGAGGCTATCTTCAAGATGACGGTCGGCAACCAGATCGGCGTGAAGCTGGCCGATGGCATCAGCGTGGACGACCTGTTCGCCCCGGCCTATGGTTCCTTCATCATCGAACTTGCCGACAACGCGAAGGTTCCGGCCGTGTCCAACCTGGTGGAAGTCAGTGAGGTCGGCGAGACCACCGAGGCCTACGAATTCGCGGCCGCCGGTGAGACGCTGGATCTGGCCGAACTGCAGGACGCTTGGGAGGGCGGCATCGAATCCGTGTTCCCGTACCGTTCCAAGGGCGACGAGAAGGGCAAGACCGTTGAGACCGTGTCCTTCGACGCTCCGAAGAAGACCGTGTACACCGGCACCGGTGTGGCCAAGCCGCATGTGATCATCCCCGTGTTCCCCGGCAACAACTGCGAATACGATTCCGCCGCCGCCTTCGAACGCGCGGGAGCCGACGTGAGCACGCTTATCGTGAACAACCTCACCCCTGCTGCTGTGGCTGAGTCCACCGCAGCTTTGGTTGAGGAAATCAAGAAGAGCCAGATCATCATGATTCCTGGCGGCTTCTCCGGCGGCGACGAGCCGGATGGTTCCGCCAAGTTCATCACCGCGTTCTTCCGTGCTCCTGCCGTTACCGAAGCGGTGCGTGACCTGTTGAACAACCGTGATGGCCTGATGCTCGGTATCTGCAATGGTTTCCAGGCGCTAATCAAGCTTGGCTTGGTGCCGTACGGCGATATCGTGCCGATGACCGCCGAATGCCCGACGCTGACGTTCAACACCATCGGCCGCCACCAGAGCCGTCTGGTGCGCACCCGCGTGGCCTCGAATCTCTCCCCGTGGCTGGCGAAGACCGAGGTGGGCGACATGCACACCATCGCCATCTCCCACGGCGAAGGCCGTTTCGTGGCTTCCGACGACGTGCTCGCCCAGCTCAAGGCCAATGGCCAGATCGCCACGCAGTACGTGGACGAGGCTGGCGTGCCGGGCATGGACCTGGATGTGAACCCGAACGGTTCGCTGCTGGCCATCGAAGGCATCACCAGTCCGGACGGCCGCGTGTTCGGCAAGATGGGCCACTCCGAGCGCTACAGCAACGGCACGTTCGTGAACGTGCCCGGCGAAAAGGACCAGCCGCTGTTCGCAGCCGGCGTGGAGTACTTCACCGCCTGAGCATCAAGACTCTTTTCACGCTCACATAATCAAGGGTGGGTTCGAAATCTCATGATTCCGAACCCACCCTTTCATATACAGCAATCCGCGACATTCGTCATAGCAGCCGCTTCAGGCGGAAAGGTAGCCTTCGACGAGGTCGACGGGTGTGTTGGCGCGTTCCACCGCATCATCGCTGGATTGCGCGGTTTGTCTGATGATGTCGTCGTAACCGGTCAGGGCGGCGAAAGGCATGAATTGGGCGGCACGGTTATGCATGCTCATATGGGCATGCGTTTGAGATCGGTGGTGAGGCAGATCGATGATGTCGTCGTAGCGATGGGTTTCCGTAAGGCTCATGCCGCATGACCTCCTATCTGCTTGTTGCGCTGCTGGCCTGTGGCGTCATCGAACATATCCATGGCCTTGATGATGGAATTTCTGCCGAATTTGCGTTTGATGTCCAGAAGCGTTTGCTGCATATGCAGTTCGGCGTCCCCTTGCGGCGAATCCTTGGAACCACCATCGGCGGAACGCATAGCCTCGCATTCGGCCGCATCAGCGGAAGCGGAATCCACCGGCGCTTCCATCGTGGCGAACAAATCAGGCTGCGTATATTCGGACGCGGCCGCCTGCCGCCGTTCCTCAAGTTGCTCGTCGGTCAGCACATCGGCGGCGATCACATTCACCCGACGGACCAGCAAACGCCTGTCGACAATCGAAAGGAAAAGCTTATCGACCGCGTCGCAAATACGCGACGTAGCCGACGTCGGCTCCGGCAATGCGATCGACCCGATGGCCGGCTTGGGTACGCGGCGGCCATACCTGTCGATCGAAACAGGGCCGTCGTACGTTGCCGCGGCATGTTCGGCAATCGCCTTCAAATCAGCGGAAACATCCTTGCCAAGCCGTTTCGGATCGAGGCTTGCCGTGTCGTAGCCGACCATCAATCCCACTCTGCCGGCTTTCACGCCCTTCGCTACCAAATCCAATGACAGCGTATCCGCCATTTCACGCACAATCAGCCGGGCTGCGTCGAATCCCGCCGGACCTGTCAGCACTTGTCCGGAACTCAAGCTGTGCCCCGCCGGCTTGTACGCTTTGATGTCCGCGATGGTGCACGGTTCCCAGCCCCACGCATGGTCGATGAGCAGTTCGGCGTTCACACCGAACATCTTGTACAGTAGATCTTCGTTGTAGTATTTGTCGGCACGGCCAATGGAACAGCGAGCGATATCCCCCATGGTCGCCAGTCCGTGCGCTTCGAGCTTCCTTGCATACCCACGCCCCACACGCCAGAAATCGGTAAGCGGCCGGTGATTCCACAACAATCTCCGGTACGACATCTCGTCAAGCCGGGCGATGCGAATGCCGTCCTCCCCCGCCTGGATGTGTTTGGCCACGATATCCATAGCCACTTTGGCCAGATACATGTTCGTGCCGATGCCCGCGGTGGCGGTGATGCCGGTCTGGGTGTGGATATCGCGGATGATGTCACGGGTCATCTCCTCCACCCCTTTTCCATAGGCGCGCAGATAGCCGGTGACGTCCATGAACACCTCGTCCACCGAATAGACGTGGATATCCTCAGCCGAAACGTATTTCAGATAAATACCGTAGATTTTCGCACTCATCGCCAAGTAATGAGACATGCGCGGTTTGGCGATGAACACGTCAGCGGCCAGATTCGGATTGGCCGCGAGCGCCTTCGCATCATACGATTTCCCCGTCAGCACACCGCCTGGAGCCGCGGCGCGACGGACCGCGTTGATTTCCTTCAGTTTCGCTTTGACTTCGAATAGGCGGGCGCGTCCGGGCAGACCGTATGCCTTCAACGACGGCGAGATCGCAAGGCAGATGGTTTTGTCGGTCCTCTCCTGGTCCGCCACCACCAAGTGTGTGGATAGCGGAGGGAATCCATGTTCCACGCATTCCGAGGACGCATAGAAGGATTTGAGGTCGATTGCCACGTATATCCGTCCGGCCATGATGCTCCTTCCATGCAATGGCTCATACGGGGGACTTCCCGCACCCCGACGACCGTGATTCGCGTTTTCAACGTCTTCCATCATAACAGCTTTTTCGAACGGCTGTTCGATTGCATGTCCGGTTCCATATACCGTCTGAGAACTGGACAAAACCCGACTCTTGTAGCCGCCCATTGATACTGTTGGACGGTAGCGAACCCCTTGTCTCCATGGTTTTGGAAGGAGCTTTGGCTTGTCAGCTGAACTCGAAGACATCCACGAGGAATGCGGTATTTTCGGCGTTTGGGGCCACTCGGACGCCGCCCGACTCACTTACTTCGGTCTGCACGCGCTGCAGCATCGTGGTCAGGAGGGTGCCGGCATTGTCTCCAACGATAACGGTCATCTCATCGGTCATCGCGGAACGGGTCTGCTGACCCAGGTATTCAGCGACGAGCGTGAAATCAAACGGCTCAAAGGCGACAGGGCGATCGGCCATGTGCGCTATGCCACTGCCGGCTCCGGCGGCACCGACAACATCCAGCCGTTCATCTTCCGTTTCCATGACGGCGATATGGCGCTGTGTCATAACGGCAATCTCACGAATTGCCTGTCCCTGCGCCGCAAGCTGGAAGATGAGGGTGCGATCTTCCATTCCAATTCCGACACTGAAGTGCTGATGCACCTCATCCGCCGCTCCACGCAACGCACGTTTATGGACAGGCTCAAGGAAGCGCTGAACATCGTGCATGGCGGTTTCGCCTATCTGATTATGACCGAGAACGCCATGATCGGCGCACTCGATCCGAACGGTTTCCGTCCGCTCTCCCTTGGCAAGATGAAGAACGGCGCGTATGTGCTCGCTTCCGAAACCTGCGCGCTCGACGTCGTCGGCGCTGAATTGGTACGTAACATCCGTCCGGGTGAGATCGTGGTGGTGGACGACCACGGCTACAAGATCGTGCAGTACACGAATCAGACGCAGCTGGCCATCTGCTCGATGGAATTCATCTACTTCGCCCGCCCGGATTCCGATATCTACGGCGTGAACGTGCATTCCGCCCGCAAGCGTATGGGCGCACGTCTGGCGCAGGAATCGCCGGTCGACGCCGATATGGTGATCGGCGTGCCGAATTCCTCATTGTCCGCAGCCTCCGGCTATGCGGAAGAGGCCGGCCTGCCCAACGAAATGGGTCTGATCAAGAACCAGTATGTGGCGCGAACCTTCATCCAGCCGACGCAGGAACTGCGCGAGCAGGGCGTGCGCATGAAGCTGTCCGCCGTTCGTGGCGTGGTCAAGGGCAAGCGTGTGATCGTCATCGACGATTCCATCGTGCGTGGCACCACATCCAAGCGAATCGTGCAGCTGCTCAAGGAGGCCGGCGCGGCCGAAGTGCATATGCGTATCAGCTCGCCACCGCTGAAATACCCGTGCTTCTACGGCATCGATATCTCCACCACCAAAGAGCTCATCGCCGCGAAGAAGTCCGTTGAGGAGATCCGCGAATACATCGGCGCCGATTCCCTGGCGTTCCTTTCCCTCGACGGTTTGGTCGAATCCATCGGTCTGGGTGCGGACGCACCGTATGGCGGCCTGTGCGTGGCCTACTTCAATGGCGATTACCCGACCGCGTTGGACGATTACGAAGCCGACTTCCTGAAGTCGCTCACCCCCGAGGATCGTGTCCGACTACCCGAATTCGCCCTGTACAAGAGCAAGTACGAAGGCAACGAATACACAACCACTTCACCCCAAGAAGAACACTGAGACCCAAGAAAGGTTAGATATGCCAAAAGCATATGAGGAAGCCGGCGTAAGCGTCGAAGCCGGTTACGAAGTCGTCAAGCGCATCAAGTCCCACGTGGCGCGCACCAACCGTCCGGGCGTGGTCGGCGGCATCGGCGGCTTCGGCGGCCTGTTCGATCTCGCCTCCCTGGGTTACAAGGAGCCGGTGCTGATTTCCGGCACCGACGGCGTCGGCACCAAGCTGGTCGTCGCCAAGATGGCCAACAAGCACGACACGATCGGCATCGACTGCGTGGCCATGTGCGTCAACGATATCGCCGCCCAAGGCGCCGAGCCGCTGTTCTTCCTGGATTACATCGCCTGCGGCAAGAACGATCCGGCTCTGCTCGAGCAGGTCGTCTCCGGCGTGGCCGACGGCTGCGTGCAGGCCGGTTCCGGTCTGATCGGCGGCGAGACCGCTGAAATGCCGGGCATGTACGATGAGGACGAGTACGATTTGGCCGGTTTCGCCGTGGGCGTGGCCGAAAAGTCCGCCATAGTCGATGGTTCCTCGATTGTCGAAGGCGACGTGCTGATCGGCCTTCCCTCCACCGGCGTGCATTCCAATGGCTTCTCCCTGGTGCGCAAGGCCCTGTTCGAGCAGGCCGGATACACCGTCGACACCCAGCTGGATGAGCTCGGCGGTGAGAAGCTCGGCGACGTGCTGCTCACCCCCACCAAGATCTATGTCAAGACGCTGTCCCCGCTGTTCAAGGCCGGCGTGGTCAAGGGCGTCGCGCACATCACCGGCGGTGGCTTCATCGAAAACGTTCCGCGTATGATCCCGGACGGTCTTGCCGCACACATCAACCTCGGCTCCTGGCCGGTACTGCCGATTTTCGACGTGCTCGAGAAGGCCGGCGAAATCGACCATATGGAAATGTTCAACATCTTCAACATGGGTATCGGCATGGTGCTGGCCGTCAGCGCCGAAGATGCCGATAAGACCATGGAACTGCTGAAGTCCAATGGCGAGGCCGGCTATGTGCTGGGCAATATCGTCAAGAAGACCGGCGAGGACGTCGAACTGCAGTAAACGAACATACGGGGGTGGCCGAACAGGCACCCCCGATATTATTTCTTGAGATTGGCACTCTTCCCCATAAGGGATACAACAGGAGGAAATATGAAGGTTCTGGTCATTGGTTCCGGTGCGCGTGAACATGCCATCGCCCACACGCTCATGCGTGGCGACAGCGTCAGCGAGGTCACTGTGGCCCCAGGCAATCCGGGCATGGAACTTGACGGCATCCGCACCACGCAGCTCAACCCGTCCAATCATGCGGCGCTCATCGATTTCGTGAAGAACAATGGTTACGATTGGGTGTTCGTCGGACCGGAAGTGCCGCTTATCGAAGGCATCGTCGACGATTTCGCGGCCGCCGGCATCAAGGCGTTCGGCCCGAACAAGGCCGCCGCGCAGATCGAGGGTTCCAAGGACTTCGCCAAGCAGCTTATGGAACGTCACGACATTCCGACCGCGAAGTACCAGACGTTCGACGATTTGGAACGTTCCACCGCTTATGTGCGCGAGCATGGCGCGCCGATCGTCATCAAGGCCGATGGCCTGGCCGCAGGCAAGGGCGTGACCGTGGCGATGGATGAGGAGACCGCCATCGCCGCTTTGGAGGACATTTTCGTGGACCACCGCTTCGGCAACGCCGGCGCGAAGGTGGTTATCGAGGATTTCCTTGAGGGTCAGGAATTCTCTCTGATGAGCTTTGTGAACGGCACCGATTTCTGGCCGATGCCGATTTCGCAGGATCATAAGCGTGCCTACGATGGCGACAAGGGTCCGAACACCGGCGGCATGGGCGCTTACAGCCCGGTTCCGCAGATCGGTCAGGATGTGATCGACACCGCCATCGAAACCATCGTCAAGCCGACCGTTCAGGCCATGGCCGACGAGGGCACGCCGTTCACCGGCATTCTGTACGCCGGCCTCATCGCCACCGCCGACGGACCGAAGGTCATTGAATTCAACGCGCGTTTCGGCGATCCAGAGACCGAAGTGGTACTGCCGAAGCTCACGTCCGATCTCGGTGCCGGCATCAACGCCATTCTGAACGATGAGACCCCGGAATTCACTTGGGATGAGGACAATGCCACTCTTGGCGTGGTGCTCGCTTCCGAAGGTTACCCGACCAATGTGGTCAAGGGTGCCGCGATTCCTGAGATCACGGTAGATGACGATTCCCATGTCTACTATGCGGGCGTCGCACGTGGCGAGCATGGTCTCGTGGCCAACTCCGGTCGCGTGCTGCTGGTCGAGTCCTCCGCTGCGGACATCAAGGCCGCGCAGGACAAGGTCTACGCGATCATCGACAAGCTCGACACCAAGGGCATGTTCTACCGTCACGACATCGGTTTCAAAGCACTGAACGCGTGATGATGGTGTGTTGGCTGCGCTGAACCAATAGCCGTTGAGGGGCTGTTCCAATAGTTTGGAACAGCCCCTCAATGTTTTAAGATTTGTGCGGCAGGCGCGTCGTCGCCCACCACACGCCTGCCGTGACGAGGACGTGCGCGAATTCCGTGCGGCACGACACGAAGGCGCACAACGGTACGTCGAGTGTCGAGCCGTGCGGAAGGCGCGCCGTCCTCGTTACGGCAGGGTCATGAACGAGGTGTTTTTCAGATAATTCTTCCCCGTGGTGATGTCGTATTGGATGAGCCGGTAATCGGCCAGCAGCTGTCTGGTTTCGGCGTCGAAATCGTCTTCGGCCATGGGCTCGCCCTTGGAGTTCAGATAGATGTTCTGACCTTCCGGAATACGGTCCCAGCCTTGGATGTTGTTCACGACCGGCGGTTCCATGGCCGAGATCTTGGAGTGCATTTCGGTGAGGAACGCCAGATACGGCGACACCTTGGCATCCATATGCTCGGCGGCCTGCGCCACAAAGAAGTTGGGCGACGAATAGTCGGCGTTGCCGATCTTGTTGCCTTGCGTGCCGGAAGCCTTGTTGGACCAGATGAAGTAGTCCGTCTGATGCAACGCCAGCGAGTTGCCGTCATCAGCGGAAGCCGACGAGTAGATGCCCGGCAGATGGTCTCCGTAGAAGACCACGGTGACCGGCTTGCCGAGCTTGTCGAGTTCGGCAAGGAAATCGGCGGTCGCATCATCCGTCAGCGAAGCGCCCTTCTGATAGGTTTCGATGGACTCCTGCTCGTCGTCCTTCAACGGTTTGTCCGTGGTGGAGGTCGCCTTGAAATCGTTATGCTTGTACCACTTGTGGTAAGGCATGTGGTTCTGCATGGTGATGACCTGCAGGAACTGGTTGGACTTGGTTTTCTTCACCTGTTCCAGCGTGCTCTTGTAGGTGGCATCGTCGGAGACGTACGGCGAGTCGTCGAGCTTGTCCTGGTGAGAGATGACGTCCGGACCGGTCAACGTATAGAAATGCGAGAAGCCGAACTTCTTGTAGTTGGTGGCGCGCGAATACATGGACGATTCGTACGGGTGCAGGCCGATGGAGTTCTTTGCGGCGCCCCACATCTGATTGATTGTCGGCGTCCAATGCTCGCTCGGCACCAGCTGCTGGTATGGGCTGGTCAGGGAGGAATCGAAATTCGCCATGCTCAGGCCGGACAGTCCCATGTATTCCAAGTTGGCGGTGCCGCCGCCGTATCCGGAGGACAGCATCAGGCCGGACGTGGTATTCTGCTTAATCTTGCGGATGTTCGGTATGGAATCCTTGTTGACTTTGAGTCCCGGCACGCGTGACGGGTCGGAGAAGGATTCGGACAGCACATAGATGACGGTGCTGTCGGTCATGTTCGCGGAACGTTTCGCGTTGATCTTCTTCGCGGCCTTCTCATAGCGTGCCGCGACCTGCTTCATGGTCTCTTCGGAATAGTCGTCCGGCTTGACCATGACTTTCGGGTTGAGCTGACGGGTGAACGCCACCAGCGGCCCGTTGCGCTGGGCGTCGTATACGGAGTCCCACATGGAGGGCTTGTCCCCCATGACGGTGGCGAAGCCTTTGGCCCACGAGCCGACGGTGCTCACCTGCATCGAATACAGCGTGAAGAACAGGCCTGGAAGCAGGATCAGCAGCAGTCTTGCGATCGCGTTCACGGAACGGGATTGCTTGTCGGAGCCGCGAAACAGTCTGCCGTGACGCGCGTCGAGGCGGTTCAGGAAGACGAACAGCGCCACGAACGCGGCAAACGCCGCCACCGCGATCAGAATGGTCCATTGCGCGCCGGACGGCATGAAACTCATCAGATTGCCCGCATCGGCTTTGAGGAAGTTCAGATCGCTTGGCAGAATCGCCTCGTATCGAATCGACACTTTGAAATGCTCGATCACCGCGACGATGAACGTCACCGCCAGAAATATCGGCGTGGCCACCCAGAAACGATTGGTGAGCATCAGCAGAATGACATACAGGACGCCCCATAGGATGAGGTTCAGCACCGCCACGAAATTGGCGCTGGTGAACATCTTGCCGACGAATCCCCAACCGGTGAGCCACATGTTGTTCGACAGCTGCACACGCGTCGCGGATTCGCTAACGCCGATCTGCAACGCAGCGATGCCCACCGCATCGAACAGGACGAACAGCACACCGTAAAGCCATCCCGGGAATTCCTTGCCCGTCTTCCTGGCCGTCGGATCCACGGTGGCGATGCTGAGCTCCTCAATCGGCTCGTTTTTCGATGTTGCTTTGGTCACGCATAACCCCACTTAGTTCGTTTGCAATGCCCTATTGTCATATATGCGTCTGAAAAAGACAACGTCCAACGTTTTTTCTTTACGATTTTTACGATTGGATTGCGCCGATGGCGATACGATTCCAACGGAAATACGGCAGACAGCCGCTACTTGTCCGCCTTCCGGCAGTCCTCGCACAGGCCGAACACCTCCAGCGTGTGCCGTTCGATGGTGAAGCCGTACTTGTCGGAGATGCCTTTCAGCCAGCTTTCGGAAGGCGATTCAATTTCCACGGTTTTGCCGCAGTTCGTACAGACGAGGTGATGATGGTGCCCGTCATCGCCGCACAGGCGGAACAGCTGCTGCCCGTCGAGACGGACCGTGTCGGCGCGGCCGGCTTCAGCCAGGGCGTTGAGCTGCCGGTAGACCGTGGCGAGTCCGATATGTTCGCCACGGTCTTCCAGCTTGCGGTGCAGCTCCTGCGCGGAGATGAATTCGTCGCAGCCGTTCAGCGCGTCGCGGATGGCGTCTTTCTGGCGGGTCTGCCGCACGATATGTTCACTCATTACTTATGATGTCAGGCTTTCTTCAAGTCGTCCCAGCAGCCGGTGGCCTCAAGGTCGGCCACGGTTTTGGCGGTGTCGTCGGTCAGCACGGTGATGTGCCCCATCTTACGGTCGTGGCGCACTTCCGCCTTGCAGTAGTCGTGCACGTTCCATTCGGGATGGTCGGCGATGAGCGCACGGGTCGGCGCCACATGCTGGCCGAGCACGTTGACCATGACGGCGGGCTTGAGCAGCTGCGGCTGTTCGAGCGGCCAGCCGGCAATGCCGCGAATGTGCGCGTCGAACTGATCGAACGAGCAGGCCTCGATGGTGTAGTGGCCGGAATTGTGCGGACGTGGGGCCAGTTCGTTGACGATGACCTTGTTGTCTTTGGTGATGAACAGTTCGATGGCCAGAATGCCGGCGAGTTCGAAGCCTTTGGCCAGTCGCAACGCCAGCTCGTGCGCCTCCTTGGCCACGGTTTCGTCCACTTCGGCCGGCGCGATGGTCATGTGCAGGATGTTGTTGCGATGCTCGTTGCGCACGATCGGGAAGGTCACGTAATCCTTGCCGTTGCCGGCGACGAGGATGCTCGCTTCGAACGCGAAATCGACGAAGCCTTCCAGAATGCTTGGCGGGAAGCTGCCGTCATGGTCGGCGCGGGCGCGCACCTGCTCCAAGTCGGCTTCGGACTTGAGCACGGTCTGGCCGTGGCCGTCGTAACCGCCGGAACGGGTTTTAAGCACAGCCGGATAGTGGATCTCATCAAGTGCCGCTTCAAGTTCCTCGACGCTGTTGACAGCCTTCCACGGCGCGGTGGGCGTGCCATGGTCGTTGATGAACCGCTTCTCGTTGACACGGTCCTGCGTGACGCGCAGCAGATCGGTGCCTTGCGGGGCCGCCGCGAAGGAACGCACCTGGTCGATGGAGTCCGCGTCCACGTTCTCGAACTCGTAGGTGAGCACATCGGATTTCTCAGCCAATTCGCGGATGGCGGTGATGTCGTCGTATTCGGCGGTCACTTGGAAATCCGCGACCTGAGCGGCCGGACAGTCGGGTGTCGGGTCGAGCACGCCGATGCGGAAGCCCATGTAGCGTGCGGACAGCGCCATCATGCGGCCGAGCTGGCCGCCACCGATGATGCCGATGGTCGCGCCGGGCATCAGTCGTTCGATACGGCCGTTGGTTTCCTCAGACAAGCTGGGCATTGGATTCAGCCACCTTTTCCTTCAGGGAGTCACGATAGTCCTGCAGCGCCTTGGCCAGTCGCTCGTCGGTGGTGCTCAGAATGCTCACCGCGAGCAGGCCGGCGTTGGTTGCGCCGGAGTTGCCGACGGCGGTGGTGGCCACCGGAATGCCGCCCGGCATCTGCACGATGGACAGCAGCGAATCCCAGCCGGACAGCGCGTGGGAGCGTACCGGCACGCCGATGACCGGCAGTGTGGTCTGCGCCGCGACCATGCCCGGCAGGTGGGCCGCGCCGCCCGCGCCGGCGATGATGATCTTCAGCCCGTTGGCACGGGCGTTGTGCGCGAACTCACCCATCAGTTCCGGGGTGCGGTGCGCGGAAATCACCTGCTTCATGTACGGCACCTCGAACTGGTCGAGCATCTCGCATGCGTGCTTCATGGTCTCCCAATCGCTTGCCGATCCCATGATCACCGCGACTTCAGGCTTGTTGTCTGCCATCAAAACCTCCGAAGGATTTACGTAGACTTACGTGTTCCAGAACACCGCCTACTTTACTTACTTGGCTCGATGTGCAGCACGACCTTTCCGAAAACGTCGCCGTCGACCACTTTGCGGAACGCCGCGGGCGCGTCGGCAAGCGCGTAGGTGGAGTCGATGACGGGGTGCAGGTCGGCGTGTTCCACGAATTTGAGCAGTCGTGCGAAATCGTCACGCGAACCCATGGTGTTGCCTTGCACGCGAATGTCCTGGAAGAAGATGCGGGTCAGTTCGGCTCCAGGCTGGTCTCCTGTGGTGGCTCCGCAGATGGCGATGGTGCCGCCGGGGCGTACGGATTTGACGGAATGGCTCCAGGTGGCCGCGCCGACCGATTCGATGACGGCGTCGACCTTATGCGGCAGTCGCGCGCCGGTTTCGAAGGCGGCGTCGGCTCCGATGGCGATCGCGCGGTCTCGTTTCTCTTCGCTGCGTGACGTGACGAACACTTCCAGTCCTGCCGCATGGGCGAGTTGGATGGCCGCTGTGGACACGCCGCCGCCCGCGCCTTGGACGAGCACGGTGTCTCCCGGTTTCACGTTGGCCGATGTGAACAGCAGTGAGTAGGCGGTCAGCCAGCTGGTGCCGAGCGCGGCAGCCTCATCGAGGGTCAGGTTGGCGGGTTTGGCGAACACGTTGGCGCTGGGCACCTGGGTGATCTCGGCCATGGTGCCCGCGTATTTTTCGGATAGGATGGTGCGCCGCTCCCCCGGCATGACGCCGGCGCCGTCGGTGCCGACGAAGGTGTAGAGCACCACTTCGGCTCCGGCTTTCAGCCCTTTGCGAACAGGAATGTCCTCGTCGAGCACGCCTGACGCGTCGGTGCCGAGAATCATCGGCGTCTGTTCGGCGGAGAGTCCCACGCCCTGCAGGCTCCAGATGTCGTGGTGGTTCACGCTGGCTGCGGCCACGTGGATGGTACTCCAGAACGGCTTGGTTTCGGGCGTGTCCAGCTCCCCCACCTTGAGTTGCGACAGCGGATTGTCATAATCGGTTCCTGCTGCGTATACGGCTTTCATGGTCAGCGCTCCTTCGCGGTTTTTCGGTGGTTCGATTCATTTCATCGTTTCCATTGTGCCGCAGTTGAGAAGACTTTGCAGGTATTTCACAACCGACACCCCGGCAGAGGCATACAGTGGGATAGGATTTTCCGCGGTAAAGAAGACAGGTTCAGGGAAGGACAGTTGCGCATAATGACCGCTGGCATACTGGGTTCGATTCATTCTCCGGCGGATGTGCATGCCCTTTCTTCGCAACAGTTGCGTGATCTGTGTCTGGAGATTCGTTCCACGCTGTTGAATTACGGCCGGAAGCATGGTGGCCACATCGGTTCGAATCTTGGCGTGGTGGAGCTTACCGTGGCGTTGCACCGCGTGTTCGGTTCTCCACGTGACCGTTTCGTTTTCGATGTCTCCCACCAGAGCTACGTGCACAAGATGCTTACCGGGCGCGCCGAGGCGTATCTGGACGAGTCGCGGTTCGGCGAGGTGACGGGTTTCACCAATCCGTTGGAAAGCGAGCATGATTCCTTCGTGCTGGGCCATACCGGCACGTCCATCTCCCTTGCCTGCGGTCTTGCCAAAACACGTGATATGCAACATACCGCTGCGGGAGCAAGCGAAATCGGCAACGTCATCGCCATCATCGGCGACGGTTCGTTGAGCTCGGCGATCGCTTTCGAAGGACTGAACAACGCTGCCGAACAGGGCGGTAATCTCATCATCGTCGTCAACGACAATGAGATGTCGATCGCCGAGGATTTCGGTGGCATGTACGGCAATCTTGCCCGTCTGCGCGCGTCGAACGGAACCGCGGAGCTGAATCTGTTCAAGGCGTTCGGACTTGACTACCGTTATGTGGAGCAGGGCAACGATGTGGACACGCTGGTCGCGGCGCTTGAAGACTTGAAGGATATCGACCATCCCGTCGTGCTGCATATCCACACCACCAAGGGCTTGGGTTTCAGCGATGAGACCGAGGCGCAGGATGGTTCCGACGGATGCAACCAGACCAATCCGCAGCCGCATGCCGGCCAATGCGAGGCGAATCATTGGCAGGATCCGGACAGCGCGCTCGGCAAGCCGCTTGACGCGCGCAAATACTACGGTCAGATGGCCATGGCTTCGTTGGAGTCCCGTTTCGAAAACGAGCCGGGACTGGTGGTCATCTCCCCCGCCACCCCTGGTTCGAATGGCATCACCCGTGATTTCCGTGAACGTGCCGGATCGCATTATGTGGACACCGGCATTACCGAGGAGCATGCGGCCGCGTTCGCCGCAGGCATCGCGAAGGCTGGAGGCCGGCCGGTTCTGGCGACTTCCGCCACGTTCTTCCAGCGTATTTACGACCAGTTGCAGCAGGAGCTGGCGTTGAATCATGTTCCGGCGACGCTGCTGATTTTCGGAGCGGGCATTTCCGGCGCGGACAATACACATTCCGGCACGTTCGATATGACGATGTTCGCCAACACGCCTGATGTGACCTGTCTGGCACCGACCAGCGGAGAGCAGATGCTGGACATGCTTGCATGGGCCACGGGGCCGTCTGATCATGGTGTGACGGCTATCCGCATGCCCGGCGAGCAGATTCTTGCCATGGAGCGTTCCGCCGATATGGCGTTCGACCCGGCCGAACGTGCCGCCGCGCACGAAACGACGATCGATATTACCGGCGATTGCCCTTTCACGCGGTACCGGATCGTGCGTCCGGGACGTGAAGTGGCGATTCTCGGCTTGGGCAATACACTGCCGTTGGCGGCCGAGGTGGCGGCAACGCTCGAAAACGACGACGATATCAATGCGACGCTTATCGACGCGCAGCAGTATTCCGCGATGGATGGCGAGCTGCTGGACGTGCTTGCCGACGGTCATCGTGTGGTCGTCACCCTGGAGGATGGCCAGCTGGAAGGCGGTTGGGGTGAGAAGGTGACCGCTTTCTACGCGAATTCCACTAATCCGAAAGCAGCCACTGTGCATGCGCTCAATTTCGGCGCATCGAAAGAATTCACCGATCGTGTGCCCCTTGCCGAGCTTGATGAACGTTACGGGCTGACTGTGGAAGCGGTGGCTGATCGCATTCGCCGCGTCTTGGCCCGTTAATCACGCAACTAGCCGGCACCGTCAAAAATCGACAGGGAACGTTGAACAATCGCGAAATGCCGGCCCACGCTGAACAGCACATGGCCGACCATAAGCATTATTGTCAATCGCAATCGCTATTGCTCGTTCTTGATGGCGTCCAACGCAGGAATCTTCACAGCCTTATTAGCTGGCCCCAAACCGGCGAGTATGCCCACCAGAATCGAAAACAGCACGGCCACGACAAACAGCCACCATGGAATCACGGAGATTCGGCTCACGTCGTCACCGCCCATAATCGCTTTGCCTACGTTTTCCATACTGAATCCACCAAACGACAGCAGATTGATGCTCAGCGACCCCAAGGCGGAAATCAGACAGGCGATAAGTCCACCGACCAGACCGATGGCACCTGCTTCACATAGGAACATCGTGCGAATATCCTTCACATAGCAGCCGAGCGCCTTCATAATGCCGATTTCCCGAGTGCGTTCCGACACGGACATAATCATGGTGTTGGCGATGCCGATGGCCGCCACCAGGAATGACACCGCGCCAATGCCTCCCAATGCGAGCTGGATGCCACGACTCTGCTTTTCAATCTCCTTGCGGGTCTGTTCGAAGGACGTGGTTTGGTAGCCAGACATTTTGATCTGCGCTTCGATACCCGGCACATCCTTGATATTTTGAGCGTGCACCACCACTTGGTCGTAGTTTGTTTTGGTCCGGCTGGTGGTATTGGTTTTGCCGTCGATTTTGGCCTGCAATGTGTCCATATCCTCCAGCGACATGACTACACCGGAGCTGAATGCATCGTAATTATTGGTTGAAGCGTCCAACACACCGACCACGGTGAGAGGCATGGAAACCACAGGATTCTGCGAACTGGCAGTACCATCGCCGTCGCCTGAATCGGTGGAACTCATCGAAGTGCTGCCTATTTTGCGGTAATCGTCAGGGCTTTGATAATCGGCTCCGGTAATCAAATTGAGTTTCGTGGTCAGTACGTCGAAGAACGGCTTCTCCCCCTCGCTCTCCTTGCAACCGTTCTCATCGCACTCATAATCACCGGGAGCGATACGCCTGGAGTCATCATCGGAACGATACTTATCCATAAACTGGTATGCCGCGTATTTGCCGAGCAATACTTCTCCGGCACGCCTCGGCATACGCCCTTGAACGAGCTTGTATCCCGATGCTTCAAGCTGGGTCATATCCGTACCCATCACAGAAGCATATTGAGCCACGTATCGGGATCCGGCTCCCGCAGTGAGATCCACGGTGCTCTGCGCCGACCGCTGTGGCATCACGGCTGCGACGCCTGAAATGCCACGGAACGTCTGTACCGCAGCATCGTCAAGCTTGGCCTGATGATCCGATGATGTCATGTCCGACGAAGACAAACTCGACATACCGACGCCAGAGCTGTCGTACACGCCCGAGCCGCCGGCAGCTGTGACGGTAATGTCGTTGAGATTGCCCATGCTCTTGAGCATCTGCTCATTCTGCTCGCTGATGCCTTGTCCAATCGAAATCATCAGGACGATGGAGCAGCAGCCGACGATCACGCCGAGCACCGTCAAAATCGTGCGCGATTTGCGCCGCAGCAAATTCTGCGCGCAAGTATGTGCGATATCCGAAAATCGCATGCCTACTCCTTGACGGATGGAGTGGAAGATGACGTTTCGGATACGGAGGCGGCCGATGTGCCACCTGCCGTGGCGATTACCTGCGTCGTCGCATCGGCAGCCATGGCAGTAGATTTACCCTGCTTATCGGCTCCAAGATCGGCAGGCTCCCAATCCCAATCGTCATCATCGGCCGCCTGCTTTGCCTTCTTACGGCGGTGACGGACCACCAATACGACCGTCAGTACAATCACGACGAGTGCAACGGCCGCCGCCACTATCCACACCCAGACCGGCATGCTCTGATCCTGGACGTCAACATCCGTATCGGAATCATCCGGAACAGGAGCTTCAACGGCATTGATCTTCACCGGAAATTCCTTGGTCTGCGGCTGTCCATCGGAATTCTCATACGTCACCGTCAGTTTCGCCTCGGTTTCGCCGGGCTTGTCCGCAGTGAATGCGAATCCAATGGAGCCGGACGCGCCGGACGCCACATTGCCGACGTACTGCTTGGCCTGCGTGGCGGTGATACCGTCGCCTTCAACGCTCGCCTCGACATTGGAAACGTCGCCCTTGCCCTTGTTCACGTAATCCATGGTGATAGTAGTTTCCTCACCCGCGTTGACGATATTGGGCACCACTGGATCGTTCAATTCAAAACGATCAGGCTGCGAAACGGGTACGGAAATTTTGATGTCGGAAGTGTTGGAGCTGCGTGCGGCACCGTCCACGTACTCGTATTTGAAGCTGATGTCGATGCCCTGCGCGCCGTTTTTCGCACTGGCCAGTGTCTGCATCGGCACGGTCTGCGTCAACGCAGCTCCCGCATTCAGCGCATCGTAGTAGAACGTGTTCGTACCGCCGGAGATGGCAAAATTCTCACCGCCGTCCACGGTGACCACCATGTTGCTCACCGCCACTTTGCCCATGTTCTGGAAGGTGAAACCGAGGTTGAAGGTGCTGCCGACCGCCACCGACCCGTCGCCATAGGTGAAATTGGTGATAATGATGTTCGGCACCGGCCCAGCAATCTGCTCAACACTGTTGTCCGCTCCCGCACCCGGAGCATCGGAAGTATTGGCGCCATCTTCGGCGAACGCCGTCGGCACGATGCATACCAACGTGATGGCGACCACCGCCAATAGTGAGATTACCCCGTTGAGCAGTGTTGCGATTCTTGTGTTGTTGCCCATGGAAGGCCCTTCTGTTGTCGTCATAGTTGTCGATATGCGTTGTCGTGAATGTTACGTAAGCCGGTCGCCGATGATGCGGCCGTCAAGAAGTGTGACGATGCGATCGGCGTATTGCGCCATATTGTCGTCATGTGTGACGAGCACGATGGTCTGGTTGGAATCGCGTGCGAACGAGCAAATCATATCCATCACTTCGGTTTTGGTTTTGGAATCGAGATTGCCGGTCGGCTCGTCGGCGAATACCACTTGCGGACGTGCCGCGAAAGCGCGGGCGATGCCGACGCGCTGCTGCTGACCGCCAGACATCTGGGCCGGATAATGGTTCATGCGTTTGCCAAGGCCGACCCGCTTGAGCATGGCACGCGCGATCATCTCGCGTTTACGCTTCGGCACGCCTCGGAACATCAGTGGCATGGCCACATTCTCGATGGCATTGAGATTGGGCAGCAGATTGTACGACTGGAACACGAAGCCAAGGTGCTTCTGCCTGAATTCGGCCAGCTGCCGTTCGTCAAGCCTGCTGATGGGCACACCTGCAATACGTACACCACCTTTAGTTGGTTTTTCCATGCCGGCAAGCTGATTGAGCAGGGTGGATTTACCGGATCCGGACTCACCATAGATACAGCAGATCTGCCCTTGCGGAATGGCGAGATTGACACGTTCCAGCGCTACGACGGTCTCATCGAGCACTGGATATTCCTTGCGTAGGTTTTTAACCTCGATAATGGGACCGCGACCGGTTTTCCCAGCATTGGATGTGCTACCTACCGGCACATTCACCTCCTCGTTTTCTGGGAATATGTTGATAATTGCTCCTAAGTCTAAAGTGTTTCACCGCGCTTCGCCACCCTTAAGGGAACACCCTGAAGCCACGGTCCGCGCGTGCCTGAAACTCGAAAACCGTTCAAGAAACCCCGCCTGAACGATATGGAACATGTTGTTTCGTGCCAGAAACCCTTGTTTCGTGCCAAATGACCTTTTCGACCAAAATGTCAAAATAAAATGAAACCATCAGCGATAATCTTCAGATTGTGGAATGTCAAACGGTTTCACACCAAAGGGGAACAATATGAAACGTCATTTCACCCAGGCGGAAGTCTACTATCTCAACACCTTGCCCGCGGTAGAAAGGGCATCAATGGACCGTATCACCTATTCAAGGGAATTCCAAGTGCGTTGCATGGCGCAATACTTACGGGGCAACGGGCCGACCAGCATCTTCGCCAGCGCAGGTCTTAACCCGAAAATCGTTGGCAGTAAACGTATCGAACGCGCCATCGCACGGTGGAAAGCAGATCCGCAAATCATGACCGAAGCACAATCGTTTGCCAACGAAGCCGCAGCTGACCAGCGCGACCTGCTCGTCATCTCCCAATCCATGACCATCGCATGGTTGGAAAAGAAAGTCATGGATCTGCAAGACCAGCTCCGTTCCATGGAAGCGCATGCTGCTGAATGTCTCAACGCACCTTCTCCCGGGAAGCTTGTCACTCTGGCCTGACGTCCGAGCGAAGCCTTCCGTATAACAGACGTGTGTCGTGGTACGACGGCGCACTTGCAACACGAATCCCTTCTTTCATCGTTTCCGCACTCTCCGTCACATCTACGCGGCTCCCCGACGAAAGAAGGGATTCTTTTTTCGTTTTCGCTTTCCTGCGATTCACATGCCTGCGGCCAATCAACGTATGCCCGACGACTGCAGGCATCACCAAACATGTGTCAGATACGCGGCGTCGTCGGAGCGACGTGCGGCGGTGTCGGCACAGTCGAGTGCTGGCCGGCGGTTTCGTTGGCTGTCACCATCGCCTGCGTGATCTGGCTGTACATATCCTGATATCCGCCAGGGGTGGATGCTGGAAGCACGACGGTCTTGGAGTTGTTGGATTCGCTCAAGGAGCGCAGCACGTCGAGGTACTGGTTAAACAGCACCACATTGTTCACATCGCCGATGTTCATGCCGACAGCCTGCAAGCTCTTGATCTGGTCGACGATACCGTTGGCGATCTCGCGACGGTAGTTGGCCTGACCTTCACCCTGAAGACGGGTCTTCTCCGCTTCAGCAGCGGCTTGGGTCTCAATCTGGATGCGCTGGGCCTCGGCGCGCTGCCGGGTGGCCTCCTTCTCACGCTGGGCTGCGTTGATGGAATCCATGGCATTCTTGACCTGCGGGCTCGGGTCGATGGCGGTGATCAGGGTCTTGACCACGGTGAAGCCGAAGCGGGACATCTCGTTGCCGACGGTCTTCTGCACGTCGAAGGCCACATCATCCTTGCGGGCGAAGGCGTCATCGAGGCTCAACGCAGGAATGGCGGAACGCAGGGCGTCTTCCATGTAGGAGCCGCAACTGGCCGGCCGGATCGCGCAACTCATAGTAAGCGGTGGCCACATTCTCCGGATTCACACGGAACTGGGTGGAGGCGACGACCGTGACGAACACATTGTCGAGGGTTTTGGTCTCCAGCTGCACATTGAGCTGGTTGACGCGCATGTTGGTTTTCATGGCGATACGGTCCACGAACGGGATACGGATGTGGATGCCCGCGAACTGCACCTTGTTGAACTTGCCGAAACGTTCGATGATGTATGCCTGCTGCTGCGGCACGATGAACAACGTGGACAGAAACAGGAACGCGATGATCAGCGCAATGACAAGGAGCGCTACAAGGAACGGCATGGCATTACTCCCTTCTTTGGTTTTCTCTTGAAAGCCTGCTGATTGGCGGCTTTCCGTAGGTTCTGCAACCATTGCCGAACCCATGTAAAAATTTACCAACACATTCGCGCTTTTCGACTATTTTGTCCGCGAGCTGGGCAGGTCCCGTCCACGAGCCGACCATCGCCCGTCCGGGAGCTGCCCCACATACGTCCACGAGCCGGTCTGCGCATGTCCGCGAGCCGGACAGGGAGCACTTCCCTATCCGGCTCGTAGAATGACTGCGGTTTCGGCGTTCAGTACGCCCCGGCAATCGCCTGGTCGAGATCGGCGGTCATCGATTTCGGAATATCAATCACCCTTTCTTCTCATGTCTCGATTTGCGCGCATACCAGTTGCCGAAGGATTGCACCAATTGAACGATGACAATCAGAATCACGACGGTGACAAGAATGACAACGGTATCAAACTGCTGATAACCGTAGCTGATGGCAAGATCGCCTATGCCGCCTCCTCCAATGGTTCCGGCCATAGCGGTGGCCCCGATGAGTCCAATCGTCGCCGTGGTCAAAGCAAGGACCATGGATCCCTTTGCCTCAGGAAGAATGAAGTACCGAATGGTTTCAATCGTTCCGGCACCTAAAGATTCCGCCGCCTCGTAAATACCTGAGTCCACTTCGAGAATGGCGCTTTCGATAAGGCGTCCGATATAGGGAATCACGTATACGACAAGGGGAACGATGGCCGCATTGGTGCCGATGGACGTATGCACGACCAGTCTGGTGAACGGCATGATCGCCACCATCAGGATGATGAAAGGAACAGACCGCACAATATTGACCACAGTGTTCAGCACCACGTATACGATGCGGTTCTCCCGTAATCCGTCTTTGCGGGTAATGGCCAGCAGCACACCGACGGGAATACCGATCACGGAACCAATGAACAAAGCGACGCAAACCATGTAAAGCGTATCGCCGAAAGCCTGCGTATATTGACTTAACGGCACTGAAGCATCCAGAAAATCAGACATGCAACACCTCGAATCTCAACCCCTCATGTTCCAGTTTCCGCAATTGCGCAGGCAGCATATTCGGATCGCCATCATCCAGTCCAAGCACGAGTTGTCCGAGAGTCACTTCACGAAGCTTGTTCTCACCGGCATGAAGAAGCGCGACGTTTTCAGACCCGGTCACCGTCTGTATGTCACGAATCAGGTACTTTGCCGCATCGTTTTTGTAAAAAACGCGTACGACGCTGGATTCGTTTCCGGACCTGATGTTTTGCAGCAACGAATCGGGCAGTTTCCTTGGAATGACCGTTTCCACAAACCCTTTGGTCAAATCGCTCTGCGGGTTGGAGAACACGTCACTGACTTTGCCTTGTTCGATGATATGGCCGTGCGCCATGACGACCACGTCCTCGCAAGCGCGAGCAATCACGCTCATCTGGTGAGTGATCAAAAGCACCGTGATGCCATACTCTTCACTGATATTGCCCAACAGATCGAGAATCTGCCGTGTGGTAATCGGATCAAGAGCACTGGTGGCTTCATCCGACAGCAATATTTTCGGATTGGTCACCAAAGCCCGGGCTATCGCCACACGCTGGCATTGACCACCAGAAAGCTGGGCAGGATAATGGTCGGCTCGATCCTTCAGACCGACCAGATCAAGCACTCTCGCTACCCTGTCTTCGATATCCGATTTAGCGACCTTGGCCAAAATCAATGGAATGGCCACATTCTGGGCGATGGTCTTGGATTCAAGCAGATTGTAATGCTGAAAAATCATACCGATTTCATGTCTCAGCGCAGCCAGATCATGCCGATTAAGATCAGCCGGATTCTGTCCCAAAGCCGTTACCGTGCCACCGGTAGGGGTTTCAAGACCGTTGACGGTACGAATCAGCGTGCTCTTTCCCGCTCCGGAAGAACCGATAACCCCGAAGAAAGAACCCGATGGGACTTCAAAAGTCACATCATCAAGAGCTTTGAACCGACCATTCCTGGACTCGAACGTTTTCGAAACATGAGAAAAGGAAACCGCTGATGTCATTTATTTCCTCAATTCCCCTGGAACGAACCAATAATCATTCGCATTGTTCTTATCCAGGAAATTCAAGAAATCCTTAGACTTATACGCCTTGACAACATCCTTCGCCCAAGTCTTCCCTTTGTTTCCCTTCTTGACCGTTGCCTGCAATAGATATTCCGGCTTCAAGGTCTCCTGGGCAAGCTCCAGTTTCGAATCCACCTTGGAACTATAGGAAACGCTTCCGGGAATCACCGCATAATCCAAGTCTTGGAGGCTTCTTGGAATCGTGCCGGAATCCATGGGCTTAATATCCAGATTCTTCGGATTGGAAGCAATGTCGTTCACCGTCGCGGTCGCGGGATCAGCATCCTTCTTCAACGTAATCCAACCGATCTTCTCCAAAAGACGCAAACCACGGGACAGGTTGGACGCATCCTGTGAAATGGCGACCAGCTCACCATTCTTGACATCCTTCAAAGACTTATGAGTCTGGGAATACAATCCGGCAGGAACCGTGGGAATAGGCGTTATTCCAACCAAATCACCGCCTTTGTTCTTATTGAACGCGTCGATATATGCGGAATGCTGATCGACGTTCAAATCCACGCTTCCCTCATTCAAAGCAATATCGGCAGTCTGCAGATCACTGAAACTGGTGTAGGTGAGTTTATAGCCCTTTTTTTCAAGAACGGGAGCGACGCCCTTCTTGAACAATTCGCTATACGGCCCCGGAGACGTGCCCACACGGATCTGCTTGCTCGCATCCACGTCAGAAGCGCTCGCGGATCCACCGCATGCCGAAGCACCGAAAGACACAACTGCGGCCAGGGCCGCGATCAAAGTCGTTTTAATAATTCTGTTCATGTTCCCTTCCCTTCTGAACAAGAATCAATATCAGGAATATTTCCAACCGTTGGCTTTGATAATAAAGGACATAAAATCAAGAAACAGCCAGTTTGTTATATGGATAATTTTGAACCATTCCAACAAACCAGTGGAAAACAGGCATTTTGAACCATATATAATTTTCCGCTATATGGCAGCCTGCGTTCCATGCGCAATAAATAGTTAGGGTGAAAGGAAAAGAAAAACATCGTATAAAGGGGCATTTATTCATGACTTTCGAAACAGACGCCATCCATGCTGGGTACGGCCCCCAATACAACCTGTATGCCGCCAGCGTACCGATTTATGCCACGGCGGCATTCGACATGGCTTCCGCGCTTCATGGTGACGAACTCGCGTCAGGCGAGAAGCAGGGGTTTTCCTATTCCCGAGTCGCCAATCCCACCGTCGATATTCTCGAAAAAAGGCTTGCGCGGCTTGAAGGAGGTGTCGGTGCGGTGGCCGTCAGTTCCGGTATGGCAGCGGTTTCCTATGCTCTACTGTGCGTAGCGGAACAAGGTGGCAGCATAATTTCGCCGACGAATCTATATGGGGCGTCCGTTGATGCCATGGAGACGTTCTTCCCTAATTTCGGCATCCATACCGATTTCGCCAAGAACATCAACGATTTGGATGAGGTGGAATCACTTATCACACCACATACACGGGCGATTTTCGCGGAATCCGTAGCCAACCCCAGCACTGAAATCACCGATGTCGAGGGGCTTGCTTCTCTTGCGCACAAACATGGCATCCCCCTTATCGTCGACAACACCGTCCCTACCCCTTATCTTTTCCGTCCAATCGAATTCGGAGCGGATATTGTCATTCATTCGACCACCAAGGGGATCACCGGGCATGGCAATGCGATTGGCGGCATCATCATTGATGCGGGACATTTCGATTGGACGAACGGCCGTTTTCCTCAGTTCACGCAAACCGAATTGGTCATCAGTGATGAGAGAAAAGGGAAATGGGAAAGTTTTTCCAGCGCTTTCGGCAAAGAAGCCTTCATACATCGTATCCGCACTAAATACCTACGTACCTTTGGAGCGGTGCAAAGCCCGTTCAACGCATATCTGCAATTAGTCGGATTGGAAACGCTTCCCCAACGCATCCGTCAGGAAGTAGATTCCGCAACGGCGATCGCGGCCCATCTTCAGCAGGTGCCTCATGTCACGAAAGTGTTCTATACGGGCATTGATGAGGGCAGCCAAGCAGCGTTGCGCAAGAAATATCTGCCTCATGGCGTAGGCACCATTCTTTCGTTCCTTGTCGAGGGTTCCGAAGAAAACGTTGTGAGGATTCTTGATTCCGTCAAAACGTTCACCTACATACCGAATATCGGTGATGCGAAATCGCTTATCGTCAATCCGGCACGTATCACGCATCGAGAGGTTCCCGCAGAATACCGCGATGCCGCAGGAGTCACGGATAATCTCATTCGTCTTTCCATCGGATTGGAGGATGTGAACGACCTCATCGCAGATTTAGATCAAGCCATCGCTTCCGCGTATTAAATTAATGGGACCGGGATTCATCCCGGTCCCATTAATTTAATACGCTGCCTTCACGGTCAAAGACGGGACAACGCCCCTTGTGCCAATCGAGACAACAGTTCAGCGCCATCCGACAAGGCGTCAAGCTTCGGATAGAACGTAGGACCATGCATCGGACGGTCTCCATTGCCGACTCCGATGTTCAGGAATACGCCTGGAGCTTCCTGCTGATAATAGGAAAAGTCCTCGCCTCCGAGTGAGGCGTCAGGCTCACGAACCACAAGTCCCAGCGAGGCGGCGGTGTCTTTGGCGAATTGGGTCCATTCCGGATCGTTATACACCGAAGGAGAACCGTACTCCCAGTCGAAATCAATTTCGACGCCATAAGCGAGAGACGTGCCGTTGGCAATATCCCGGATACGGTCGTGAATAAGGGTGCGGTCTTCCGCATAGGCGGTTCGGACAGTACCCTCAATAAAAGCATCCCGAGGAATGACATTCCAGGTGCTTCCCGCTTCGATATGGGTCACGGAAATAGCCCGAGGATGAATCGGATCGACGTTTTTGGTGGAGATGGTTTCAATGCCGTCGATCAAAGCCACAGCAGGACGAATCGGGCTGACACCACTGTTGGCATGGGCCGCATGCGAGCCTTTGCCATGGATGCGAATGCGATACTTATCGACGGCGCCGCTCTGAGGTCCAGCGCCAATGAAGTATTCTCCCGGCTCTCCTCCGTTTGAATCATGCGTGCCGAAGAACACTTCCACGTCCTCAAGGACTCCTGTCCGCAGAACCGCCACGGCTCCTGTGGGAGTGTTTTTATCAGCGCTGACTTCTTCCGCCGGCTGGAAAATGACCTTGACGGTTCCAGCGAATTGATCGCGACGCCTTTGCAAAAGCAGCGCAGCCCCAAGAGCAACGGTCATGTTGTAATCATGCCCGCATCCGTGCAGATAGCCTTCATTGACGGAAGCATACGGAACGCCACTCTCTTCTGTAATGGGAAGCCCGTCGATGTCGCCGCGAATCGCCACGACATGAGATTCTCCTTCGGCTTTCTTACTGCCTTTCACCTGTGCGACCAGTCCGGTTTTCAGTCCGGAAGGCAGAATCTCAATGCCATTGTCATTGAGGATCCGAGCAATCCTCTCCGTCGTTTCATATTCTTCATATGAAGCTTCAGGATGCTGGTGAAACCATTTCGCATAGTCTTCAAGCTGGGTTTGGAATGCTTCTTTAGACATTAATGTTCCTTAAATTTCGTAACGGGTTTTTGAAAATTGATTAAACGATGACGGAATTCACGCGTACACGTGTTGGGCGAGCTCGAACAGATCCTCGCCGGCGTGACGCTTGAGATAGTTCTCGTACGCGATGTCGAAGGCTTGGCCGAGATCCTCAATGAGGTCCTGCTTGTCTTCGATGCCGACTGCGAGACGCACCAGTTCGTCGGTGATGCCGACCTTCAGACGCTCCTCGCGCGGCAGTTCGAAATGCGTCATGCGGCACGGCAGTTCGGCAAGCGATTCCACCGCGCCGAGCGAAACCGCCAGACGGAAGATATGCAGGTTGTCGAGCACGTCCGCAGGGTCGACGCCCGGCGCCACTTCGAAGCTCAGTACGGCACCACCGCCCTTGAGACCGTTGGAGGCCAGCTCGTATTCGTGGCCGGGCAGTCCCGGATAATGCACGGACTTGACCAACGGGTGCAGCAGCAGATAGCTGGAAATCGCACGCGCGTTCTCCTGCTGACGGTCCATGCGCAAGGCGAGCGTCTGGATGCCGCGACGCACCGAATCGCATTCGTTCGGCGCGAGCACGCCGCCCAAACGGTTCTGCGCGAAGTAGACGCGCTTGCCCAGCTCATCGTCCTTGACCACCACGAGGCCGGCGTTGACTTCGGAATGGCCGGCCAGATACTTGGTGGCGGAATGGATGACGATGTCGGCGCCTTGGTCGAGCGGCTGCTGCAGATACGGGGTGACGAATGTGTTGTCGACGATGGCGATCGTGCCATGACGGTGGGCGATTCCGGCAATGGCCGTCACGTTGTTGACTTGCAGAAGCGGGTTGGTGAGCACTTCGAAGTACACGGCCTTGGCCGGACATCCATGCGCATTGCCCTTGGCGGATTCGCCGGACACCGCCGCATCGAGCGCCTTGTAATCGGTGGTGTCCACTTCCTCTACGATGACGCCCCAGCGTTCGAAATACTCGTGGAACAGCGAGTAGGTGCCGCCGTAGATGTTCTTGCCGACAATGATACGGTCGCCGGGTTGGAAGATCGACAGCACCGCGTGGATGGCGGCCAGGCCGGAACCGAACGCGAAACCGCGCGTGCCATGCTCCAGCTGCGTGATCTGCTTCTCCAGGAACTCGCGCGTCGGATTGCCGCTGCGCGCGTAATCCCAGCGGGGCATGGTCCCGACCGATTCGAAAGCATAGGTGGACGAGTTGTAGATCGGCGGGTTCACGGCTCCGGTGTTGTTGTCGTTGACCGGCAGTCCGTGGACGAGCTGAGTGTTGAATCTGGTCATGGTGCGCACCCCCTCGGTGTGGTTTCCCTGCCGCGTGCCGTTCACGCGATCGCTGGTTCCTACTTAACCGTGTCTTGGAAAGCGCCACGCGCCGGAGATTATCGACGTTGCTTATACAACGTGCGAATCGCCATAGCGTTTATTTATGAGGGGTTATCGGATGGTACGAAACCTCCGGAAACATACACCCGCGTGGACTGTAAACGGTTTCGAAGGATGTGACATAACCGGCCCGGAATCGGCATGAAAAAGCCTTCCGCGGCGTGTGCCACGGAAGGCTTGGAAACAGGATTGACGGACGGCAGGCCGCCGTCAGGTCAGGTAAGAATCAAAGCTGGCCGCCTTCGACCACAATGTCATCCGGGTTGACGTCGGAGCCGTACACCGGCTTCAAAGTCTCCTCGTAATCCTTGTGGAAGAAGTTCTCCTTGCCGAGCTTCACGATCTCGTCGTTGATCCAGTTGAGCAGCTCCTTGTTGCCCTTCTGCACGGCCGGCGCGATGGTGTCTTCGTCACCGAGCTTGGTGATGCCCACCTTGAAGCCCTTGTTGGTCTTGGCCCAGGCCAGCACCTCGGTGTTGTCGGTGGAGAAGGCGTCGCCACGGCCGTCAAGCAGCGCGTTGTAGGCGTCGGCGTACTGGTCGTACTTCTGCAGCTTGACGTCGGGTTCGTTCTTCTCGAAATAGCTTTCGGCGGTGGTGCCCTTGGCGATGATCAGCGTCTTGCCCTTGAGCTGGCTCACGTCGGTGATTTCGGCGTTCTCCGGGGAGACCACGCCGAGCGCGACCTTCATGTACGGCTTGGCGAAGTCGACCTTCTCCTTGCGCTCGTCGGTGACGGTGAAGTTGGCCAGCGTGATGTCCACCTTGTTGGACGTGAGCACATCCACACGGGCGGCCGGATCGACGGACGTGTACTTGACCTTCACGCCCAGATCCTTGGCGAGACGCTCGGCGAAGACGATGTCGTAGCCGGCGTTCTTGCCGTCCTTGTCGATGTAGCCGAACGGGGCCTTGTCGGAGAAGACGGCCACTTTGAGCACGCCGGACTTCTTGATCTCGTCCAGGGAGCGGGCGGTCACCTTGGACGTGGTGGCGCCGCCGTTGGAGGCGTTGTTCTCCTCGCTCGGGGTGGCGGCGTTGGGACCGCAGGCAGCCACGGAGGCGGCCATGATCAACACGGCCGATGCGGCCACGATGCTCTTGATTGTCTTGTTGATGATTGATGCGGTCATGGTTACTCCTCTCTTGTACGGATGACTGCTATCAAAACTTGCGATTACTCGGCGGAAGTTCCCGTCGGTTCCGTCGGCGTTTCCGCCGGCCTGCGATGCCTGTCGAATTCGAACGTGTGCAAGAAACGCTTGGCACGCTCGGTTTTCGGATTGGTGAAGAACGCTTCGGCGTCGTCGGATTGTTCAACGATGCCGCCGTCCTCCAGCATGATCACCTGGTCGGCGATGGCTCGTGCGAATTGCATCTCGTGCGTCACGATGAGCATGGTCTGGCCGGAATCGGCGAGTTCCAGCATCACGTCAAGCACCTCGCGCACCATTTCCGGATCAAGCGCGGCGGTGACCTCGTCGAACAGCAGCACTTCCGGATGCAGGATCAGCGCACGGCAGATGGCCACGCGCTGGCGTTGGCCTCCGGACAGCTCATGCGGCCAGGCATCCTTGCGGTCGGCGAGTCCGACGCGTTCCAGCAGAGCGATGGCTTCCTTCTCGACCTCCGCCTTGTCGCGCTTCTGCACGAGCGTCGGAGCGAGCGTGATGTTGCCGAGCACGGTTTTGTTGGGGAACAGGTCGTAGCTTTGGAACACCATGCCGACACGCGTGCGCAGCTCGCTGCCGCGCTTGCTGCGGCCGGCCGATTCGGTGCCCGGCTTGCCGGTTTCGATAATCTCGCCGTTCAGCGCGATGGTGCCACCCTGAATCGGCTCAAGACCTGCGATGGTGCGCAGCAACGTCGACTTGCCCGATCCGGACGGGCCGACGATGACGAACACCTTGCCGTGGGGCACGTCGAAGGAGATGTCGTCCAGCACTGGCTTGTCGGCATTGGCGTACCGCTTGACCAGATGCCTGATTTCAAGGCTTGTCTGCGATTTCCCGCTGTTTTGCGCGGTCTGCGTAACCTGTTCAGCCTGCTCAGTCATGCTTCCACCTCTTTTCCAACCTGCGGGCCACGATGGACAGCGGCCAGCACACGATGAAGTACATGAAGAAAATCGTTCCGTAAATCCACAAAGTGCCCGTCGGATACTGGAAACGGTTCGCGTCGATGATCTGCTGGCCCACCTTGATGACTTCCACCACGCCGAGCAGCACGGCCAATGACGTGGTCTTCACGATGCGCGTGGCAAGGTTCACGGAAGCCGGCAGCAGCCGGCGCAACGCCTGCGGCAGAATCACTTTCGTGAACGTCTGCCAGCCGCTCAATCCCAAAACGTACGACGACTCGTACTGCGCCTTCGGAATCGATTCGAGCGCACCACGCACCAGATCGCCCAGTTCAGCGCCGCCCCACAAAACGAAGACGAACACGCATGCGCCGGTCGCATCCAAATTCCAATTCCATGCCTGCGCGAAACCGTAGAAGGCGATGAACAGCAGCGCCAGCTGTGGCATGATGCGGATGAAATCCAGATAAATCCTGGTCAGCACCCGCACAACGGGATTTTTCATCGTCATCAGCCAGCCGACGATCAGGCCGACGGGCACGGACAACGCCACGGACACGCCGGCGATCCACACCGTGACCCACAGGCCCTGTAGCAGGCGCGGAATCACGCCCGGCTCGAGCAGAATCTCAGCGCCGCTCATAGTCGAACCTCCGTTCCAGCCAAGTGCCGAACAGCGAGATCGGCAGCAGAATCACCAGATACGCCACAATCAGCAGGAACAGCGACTCATAGGTGTCGTAGTACATGCCGATCAGGTCCTTGGCCATGTACATCACGTCGGCGAGCGCGATGGCGGACACCACGGACGATTCCTTGATGAGGAAGATCACATTGGCCACGACGCCTGGAATGGAGGTGCTGATGGCCTGTGGAATGACCACGCGGCTTAATGTCTGCCATTTGCTCAAGCCCAGCACGTATGCGGATTCGCGCTGCACTTCCGGAATGGTCTCCAGGCCGCCGCGCATCGCTTCGGCCATATAGGAGCCGCCGAGGAAGCCGAGTCCGACGATGGCGCACAGTTCCGCGGACCAGACGAGTCCGAGTTTCGGCAGGCCAAAATACAGGAAGTACAGCTGCACCAGCAACGGCGTGTTACGGCTCAGCTCGATGTAGACGCGCACGACCTGCCGTAGGACGGGGATGCGCGCGATTTCGATGCCGGCGCAGACCAAGCCGACCACGATCGCCAGGATGATGCCGAAGACGGAAATGAACAGCGTCATTTCGGCACCGCTGACGAAGAACGGCGCGTAGTGCGAGATGAACGTCCAGTCGAACACGCGCGCCTCCTTCTCTTCTCAACGGATTTTTCGTATTTGTTCCGGCGAACGCGGCTCATACTATCGCTTTATTCGCCACTACGAGCCAGTTTCGTTATCGGTTTTTCGTATAAGGACTTATCAGGTATCGCGAAACAGTCGTCCTGCGATCCCTCCAAGGTTCTTCTACAGTATGGCATGTTGGCGGATTGCGCCGTCGGCGCATATCGAAATGTGAAGATTGGGTATGCCTTGCGAGAGAGTATGCACATGCTCATTCGACATGCAACGATGGAGGATCTGGACGCGATCGAGGCTGTGGAGGCCGCCTGCTTCCCACCTGCGGAGGCCGCAAGCAACGAAAGCCTTACCGCACGCGTGGCCGCTTATCCGGACCATTTCTGGCTGTTGGTCAACACCGATGACGACGATACCCCGTTCCCCTCGCGTGTAGAGGACGGCACGTTGGTTGGTTTCGTCGATGGCATGGCCACAAACGAGCCGAATCTTGCCGATGCCATGTATGACGACGCCGATATGCATGACGAGCATGGCGATTGGCAGATGATTTTCGGCGTGGATGTGGCACCCGTCTACCAGCATCGCGGCTGCGCCAGCTATCTGCTGCGCCAGGTGATTCTCGACGCGGCACAGGCCGGACGCAAGGGCCTCGTGCTCACCTGCAAGGAACGGCTGGTCGATTTTTACGCACGGCTGGGATTCGTGGACGAAGGACTGTCCGAGTCGACGCATGGCAACGTGGTCTGGCATCAGATGAGGCTCGCGCTGACGCACGCCGTCGGCACGGGAAACCCTACTGCGAACGGCTCCGCCAAGACCGCGGAGCGTACCAATGATGCGGATACGACCGCCATGAGCGGCGTGGACCACGACGCGGAAACCTTGGAGTTTCCGCAGGTCGAACCCACCGCGTGAAGAACGGCCGGCGAACTTCACGTGAACATCGCGACACGCCGACGATTTGCATTCCGCCGAGAATCCACGTAAGTTAGCACTCGCTTCGGGCGGTTGGCGCAGAGGTAGCGCACTTCCCTGACACGGAAGGGGTCACAAGTTCGAATCTTGTATCGCCCACGCGAAGCGGATGACGAAGCCGGGAAACCGGTGGAGACATCCCACGGGTGATTGGCGCAGCGGCTAGCGCACTTCCTTCACACGGAAGGGGTCATAGGTTCGATTCCTATATCACCCACTGGATGCCTGCTTCTCACGGCAGGAATCCTTTGCGGACATAGCTTAGTTGGTAAAGCGCAACCTTGCCAAGGTTGAGACCGCGGGTCCGAGTCCCGTTGTCCGCTCCAGCATGAAGCCTCACCGATTCGGTGGGGCTTTTCGTTTATCCGTTTGTCGGTATCCGACAACAGGCCTCGGGTGGGAAGCAATCGGCGCTTCCCACCCGTCTGTCTTTCGGTTCTATTCGCGCATGCCATCCCACGCGTAGTCGAGATGCATGAATTCGGGCACCTTGTACCATTTGACCGGATAGCCGGCGCCATGCGCGCAGAACACCGAATCCGGCGTGTTCTCCAGGTCGGATTCCGGATCGTAAGCCATGTTCTCGATCACCTCGTCGGCATTGTGGCACGGCTGGTAGCCGGCGAACACGCAGCTTAAATGGCCACGGCCGTGCGTGTACGCGTTCACGTCCATCGCATAGTCACGCATTTCGGATACCGGCGCCGTGCCGTTCAACACCATGTATTCGCCGTCGCCGGTAGGCGTGTCGAACGTGCCCGACATGCGCTGGATGTCGGCCATCGCATGTCCGACCATGTCCTGCGGCACTTCCAGACGGAAGCCGTACCAAGGTTCAAGCAGACGGCAATCGCCCTTCTTCTTCGCTTCCATCAGGCCCTGGCGTATCGCGCGGTAGGTGGCTTGGCGGAAATCGCCGCCTTCCGTGTGCTTCAGATGCGCACGGCCCGTCAGCAGCGTGATTCTCATATCGGTGATCGGCGAGCCGGTGAGCACGCCCAGATGCTCGCGTTCCTGGAAATGCTGCATGATGAGGCGCTGCCAGTTGCGGTCGAGCACGTCCTCGCTGCACACGGTGGCGTATGCCATGCCCGAGCCCTGCGGCAGCGGTTCGAGCAGCACATGCGTTTCGGCGTAGTGACGCAACGGCTCGAAATGGCCGATGCCTTCGACCGGCGCGGCGATCGTCTCCTTGTACAGGATGCTGCCCGGTCCGAACGTGACGTCCAGGCCGAAACGGTCGTGCATGATCTGCTGGATGATCTCCAGCTGCACCGCGCCCATCAACTGCAGGTGCACTTCCTCTAGGCGAGACTGCCAGACGACGTGCAGCAGCGGATCCTCGTCCTCCAGTTCGCGTAGGGCGACGAGACATTTGTGAATGTCGCACTCCCCCGGTTCCAGCGTGTACGTGAGCACCGGCTGGAGGACCGGACTGCCAGCGTCCCGCTCCATGCCGAGGCCTTCGCCGGGGAATGTCTGCGTCAGACCCGTGACGGCGCAGATGGTGCCTGCGGGGACCGTGTCGACGGTGGTGGATTTCGCGCCGGAATAGACGCGCACCTGGTCGGCTTTCTCATGCCATTGACCGTCTTCGGCAACCGCATCCGCGTCGCCGGCGTGCGCGGTGCCGCTTAGCATCATCTTGGCCTTCAGTTCGCCGCCGGTCACCTTGAGCCAGGTCAGACGGTTGCCTTGCGCGTCATGAGACACCTTATATATGCGTGCGCCGAATTCGCCATTGTATTGCGGCTCTTGCGCGAACCGTTCGAAACCTGCGACGAACTGTTCTATACCGTCCATTTTCAGCGCTGATCCGAAATAACAGGGGAACAGCTCACGGCGGGCGATCATGGCGCGAATGGTTTCGTCCGGCACGGTTTCGGTGTCGAGATACGCGTCCATGGCCGTTTCGTTTTGCATGGCGATCTCCTCCATGCGTTCGCCGTCAATCGGCTCGGTGAAGTCGACGCAGCCGTCCGAGAAGCGTTTCTTGAGTTGGGCGAGCAGTTGCGTTTTGTCGGCGCCGGGCGAGTCCATTTTGTTGACGAAGACGAATGTGGGCACCTGATAGCGATTGAGCAGTCGCCACAGCGTTTCGGTATGGCCTTGGATGCCGTCCGCGCCGGAGATGACGAGGATGGCGTAGTCGAGCACGGCGAGCGTACGTTCCGTTTCGGCGGAGAAGTCGACGTGTCCAGGAGTGTCGAGCAGGGTGATGGTGAGGTCGGGCGTGGCGATGACGGCCGGCTCGGTGAAGATGGTGATGCCGCGCTGCCGTTCCATGGCGTCTGTGTCGAGGAAGGCGTCGCCGTGGTCGACGCGGCCGAGTTTGCGTACTTGGCCGGTAGCGTACAGCAGCGCCTCCGACAACGTGGTCTTGCCCGCGTCCACATGCGCCAGAATGCCCGCGACGATTCGCTTCATGGTCTCCCCTATCTTCGCAAGCCAATGGCTTGCCGTTCAATGGACAGGAAAGCCCCCGCACCGCATGAAACGACGCGAGGGCTTGATGGTGACCCCGGCCGGGCTCGAACCGGCGACCTTGAGATTAGAAGTCACATGCTCTATCCAGCTGAGCTACAGGGCCAAACTAAACACAGTATAGTCAGTTCGCACACGGTTGCCAACTCGACACGGCAATCACATCGCCTTGAGCACAATGCCGACGATGGCTACGAGCACGCCGACGTATTGGATGCCGGCCACGGGCTTGCGTGGCACGCCAAGCAGGCCGAAACGGTCGACCAGCAATCCTCCGCCGACCTGACCGAGCAATACCAGCATCACCGTCATGCCGGTGCCGATATGCGCGGACAGGTACGCGTTGCACATCACCAGCGTCGCACCCAGCAATCCGCCTATCCACATCCACCACGGATTGCCTTTCTTCAGCGCGTCGCCGAGGCTGTAGGTGCGGTCGACGAATGCGACGACGATCGCAAGCGAGATCAGACCGACCACGAACGAGGCGAGCGATGCCTTCACCGGCGATCCCAACGCGACGCCCAGCTTGCCCAACAACGCCGTCTGCACGGCCGAACACATGCCGAACGCGATGCCTGCGCAACTCCACAGCACGGTCGCGGAACCTGGCACATGTACGGCTTTTCCGTCAGTTTCGGATTTTTCGGAATCGCCGGAATTTTCCGAACCGCCAGCCGTGCGATCGATGACAGGCCTCAATCGCAGATTCGGTCCGGCGACGGCAAGCAGGAAGCCGACCAGCGTGATCGCCGCACCTGCGATGCGCAGCGGGGAAATCGGCTGCGCGGTAGTGCCGAACCAGCCGAAAGCGTCGATCAGCAGGCCCATGACGATCTGCCCGGTGACTGGCATGATCACGGTTTTGAGACTGCCTAGTTTCGGCAGCAGCAGCACATTGCCGGTCAGGAAAGTGACACCGAACACGCCCGCGAACCACATCCACCATGGACCGTTCGCCGCGGTGGCGGGAATCAGCGGATACGGGCCAAGCAGCAGCGTCAAAGTCAGCATCGCAATGAGGCCGACGCTGAACGACACCAGCGAGGCGCGCAACGGCGAGCCGATGGAACGGCCGAGCCGCGTGTTCACCGCGGTCTGCACCGGCGTGATCAGTCCGGAGAAAATTCCCAGCAATCCTTGCAGCATGTTCAGCCTTCCTACGTTTCTCGGCACACGCTTCCCGGCACAGATTATCACAGCACCAGACCATCAGCCGGCGTAACAATAAACCCTTGAAATCCAATGATTCCAAGGGTTTTCATGCAATCCCAGCAAAAGGTGCGAACCGGCGACCTTGAGATTAGCGGTCAGGGAAACCGGTCGACGGCCAAACGCTACTCGATAATCCAGCTCAGGCCGACGAGCACGATGACGAACAGCACGTTCACCGCGGTGTAGACGGCCAGATAACGGCCTTTCTTGTCCGGGTAGGCACGCGTCACGTTCTTGTAGCCGATCAGCGACGCCATGGACGCGATCAGCGTGCCCAAGCCGCCCAGGTTGGTGCCGATGATCAGTTCACGCCACTGGTCGCAGAAGCCGGACAGCAGCAGCGTGGTCGGCACGTTGGAGATGAACTGGCTGGACACCACGGCCACTTCCAGCGGATGCGCGCCCACCAGCGAGGCGGCCAGCTCGTAGAATTCCGGCACGCGCTTCATATTGCCGATGAAGATGAAGAACATGCAGAACGTGAGCGGCAGTCCCCAATCGACGTTGCGAAACACGCGGCGGTCGCACAGCAGGAACGCCACGAACACGATGACGCACATCACCCACAGCGGAATGAAATCGCTCACCGCCAGCAAGCAGACGACGAACAACGCCGTGTATACGATCGTACGCCAGCCGCCATAACCGGCACCGTAGCCGGTCACGCGAATCTCGTCAGGCTGCGGCCGGTCAGAATGCGGGGCGAGCACGTTCTGTTCGATGCCGGAACCATCGATCGCGGAAAATTCGGAAACCGGTTTGCTGCCGAAAATCACGCAGGTGATGATTATCAGCAGAACGGCTGCGGTAGCGGAATACGGGGCCATGATGCCGATCATCTCGGACGTCGGCATGCCCGTCAACGCTTTCAGATACAGGTTGTGCGCGTTGCCGATCGGGGTGAGCATGCTGCCCACGTTCGCGCCGACGGTCATCAGCGTGCCGACAAGCACCGCATGCTCTTCCATGTGCGCCATCGTCAACACCGCGATTGCGAACGGCACGAAGGTGACCAACGCCACATCATTGGTGATGAGCATGCCGGAGAAAAACGGCAATGCGATCAACGTGAGCACCAGGCCACGCGCGGTTTTGACGTGATGCAGCAGGCGCGAGCCGATGATGCGGAACACGCCGATGCGCTGGAAGCCGCACACCACAAGCATCAGGCAGATCAGCTGCGAGATGGTGCTGGCGTGGATGTAGCCGGCGTATTCCTTGTCTGGCGGCACGATGAAGCACGATATGAGTGCGAGTATAGAAGCGACTACGAGAATGGTCTCGTTCTTCAGGACCTTGACGACCAATCGCCGCATGCATTCCTCCGTCAATCCCGTTTGCAACCGCCTTGCACACCTTGCAAAACCCAAGCGATTTTCATGCAAACGCCTAGACCACTTTACCCAAAAATGCGACTAGCACGAACCCTCGGCGTGCTGCTTTTCCGACCATTCCAACGATTTTCATCCACTATTGCTTACTGCCGCATGCTTTTGCAAACCGGCAAAAGCGAAAATAAGACCCGCAAATCTTCACAAATTAACCCCGCGTGCGCCAAGATTTTGTCTAAAAATCATCTTCCGTTCGCCTTCGATTCACCATATGGGCGTGTCACGCAACGTTGTTGCCGAAAACACGCGACTGCAGGTCCTTGCGCAGCGTTTCCAGTTTGGTGATCTGTCCGAGCAGTTCGATTTTCTCTGCACCGTCCGGCAGTTGCGCCATGCGGCGCTGGGCCGCGCCGATCTTGCGCATGATGCCGGTATCAAGCAGTCTGACGATCAGTTCGGACGCGTACCGCCGCTCCTCCTGCGTCGGCTTGCGCAATTGCGCCGATTGTTCCTGCGACTCGCCTGCATTGCGGTTCGTGTCCGCTTCGCTCGGCGGCAATGGCAGCGGCATGACGGCCAGCTCGTTGATGACCGATTCGAGCATCGGACCGCCCGCCTTCGTCAGATTGTGCATCCACAGTCCCTGCGGCACGTCTTCCCCTGGAAGCCCGCCCGCCGCGGCGACCGCTTGGAACAGCGTGCGGAACACCGGCGTCATGAAACTCGACAAGGTCAGGCTGGCGAACATCGTCGGATCGACGGCCAACGGCACCTGGATCAGCGTGGCCATGAACTGCTGTTCGCAGATGAACACGGCGTCGTCGATGCGATAGTAGCTTTGCCCGGCCGCGTCGCGATGCTCCAACGCCTTGCGTGCGGCGGGATTCGCATACGGATTCGCGCCACGTTCCGCATATGCTGGTTCAGCCGACGGCCCCGCATTGTTTTGGAATCGACGTTTCGGCGCGTACGCGTCCTCGTCACGCATGTTCAGTTTGCGACGCTGGTACGCCACTTCGCGTTGCATGATGTCCAGATCGACGCCGATGCGACGTACCGCCTTGCGTGAGTACAGGTCGAGCAGCGAACGGTCTCGGATTTGCGCGATCAGCGGGGCGACCGCCTTGACCGCGCCCATCTGACCTGTCGCGTACGTGGTGTCGAAACGGTCGATTGCCGAATCGATCACGAAATCGTACAGCGGCCGCGCATTGGCGATCAGCGCGCGCACCGCCTCGTTGCCGCGTTTGATGCGCAGATCGCACGGGTCGAGGTTGTCTTCGGCGACCGCGACGAACGCCTGCGTCGAAAACGCGGCGTCCAAACCGAACGCGTGGATCGCGGCCTTCTGCCCAGCCGCATCGCCGTCGAATGTGAACACGACACGCGAGCTCAACGCCTGCCCCTCCACCTTCAGGGGGCCAACCAGCTGCACGGCGCCCAACGAATCGTCCGCGATCAATCGGCGGATGATCTTCGCATGCTCGGCGCCGAATGCGGTGCCGCACGTGGCGACCGCCGTGTCGATGCCGGCCAGATGCATGGCCATCACATCGGTATAGCCTTCGACGATCACCGCCTGGCGTTTCTTCACAATCGCCGATTTGGCAAGGTCGATGCCGTACAGCACCTGTGTTTTGCGGTACAGCTGCGTGTCGGGCGTGTTGATGTATTTCGCATTGATCGTGTCATCCTCGTACAGCTTGCGCGCGCCGAAGCCAAGCGTACGACCGGTCGAATCACGAATCGGCCATGTCACGCGGCCACGGAAATAGTCGTATACGCCACGCTGGCCCTGACGGGCGAGTCCCGCGTCGAGCATCTCCTGCTGGGTGAAGCCTTTGCCGGCAAGGTGCCGCACCAGGTTATCCCATCCTTGAGGGGCATAGCCGCAGCCGAACCGCTGGCAGTCGGCCTGGCTGAAATTGCGACCGTCCAACAGCTTGCGCGCGGCGAGCGCCTCCTTGGTCATCAGCTGGGAGACGAAGAATTCCTGCGCCGCCTCGTTGGCTTCGAGCAGGCGTGCGCGTTTCGAACCGGTGTGCGCGGGCACGTTGTCGGCTTTGTCGTAATGCAGTTCGATATGGTATTTGTCGGCGAGCAGCTCCACCGCGTCACGAAAGTCGATGTTCTCCTGATGTTCGACGTAGCCGAACACGTCGCCGCCGAGACCGCAGCCGAAGCAATGCCATACGCCAAGCGCCGGGCGCACGGAAAAACTTGGCGTTTTCTCGTCATGGAAGGGGCATAGGCCTACGTATGTGCCGGTTCCGGAGGGTTTGAGCGTGACGGTCGCGGATACGATGTCATACAGGTCGGCGGTGGCGCGGACCTTTTCTATGTCTTCCTTCTTGATCATTCCCGGCATACGGTCCAGCCTACCAGCGATGCCATAGGTTATGGCTACGCGGCGTATGCAACGCGCGACACACTCAACTTTGCCTTAGGCACACAGCCAGCCGCTCCACGCCATGTATGTCATCCGACACACTCAAGGCCGTTCGGCCAAGCCTACGGTCGGACAACATACATGGCGCTACGCGGCACTTATGAATCTCATTGACTCGCCACACAGGAAACGGGGGTATACGCGTCAGCAGAGAAGGGAGTGGAGGGTCAGGGCGGACGTGTCGGTCAGGCTCGCCACCTGGTCTATGGCCACGCGCAGGCGTTCGCCGTCGCTGCCGGCCTCGCGCCAATCGTCGAGGAACACGTTCTCCAACGCGCTGGACGGTTTGGGATTGTCCGCCATGAACACGTCCACCAGATCGCCGACGATCCGCTGTTCCTCGCCGTGCATCGGCTCGCGTTCGCCGGGCGCCATGACGAAATGCACGGCGATGCCTTTCAGCACCACGATTTCGTAACTGGTTTCCTCGGGAATCACCAGATCGCCGTTGTATCGGGTCAGCGGCTCGTTGCCGTACGTGTCCCGCGTGGCTTGTTCCACGGAACCGGCGAATCGGCCGATCAGATTGCTGGTCATGTTCTTCAATGCGGCGAGCGCGCGTCGCGAACCGTCGAAATAGCCGGGAAACGTGTCGCGCCGGTGCATTCGTGCGAACGCGTCCACCAGTTTGTCGGCGTCCCATTGCGGACCATACCAGGCGCGCGCGTCCTCGACGACCGCGTCGATCACTCCGTTTTCGTGCAGTTCGCCCGGATTGAACGCGCCGGTGGCGATGGCGTCCTCCACGTCATGCACGCTGTAGGCGATGTCATCGGACAGGTCCATCACCTGGCATTCGACGGGACTGCGGGTGGTGTCGGGCGCGTGTTGTTTGAGCCAGGCGAACACGTCCGTATCATCCGGATAGACGCAGAATTTCGCGCTGCGCTCCCCTTTCGGATGCGCGGCGGCTTCGGCAAGCGTCCACGGGTATTTGACGGCCGCATCGAGCGCGGCACGCGTCAGATTCACGCCTGCGGAACGTCCGTCGGGAAACAGTATTTTCGGTTCGAGGCGCGTCAATAATCGCAAGGTTTGCGCATTGCCTTCGAAACCACCGATATTGCCGGCGATTTCGGCAAGCGCACGTTCCCCATTATGGCCGAACGGCGGGTGGCCGAGGTCGTGCGCAAGGCAGGCGCAGTCGACCACGTCGGGATCGCAACCGAGCGAAGTGCCGATCTGTCGACCGATTTGCGCGACCTCCAACGTGTGTGTAAGCCGTGTACGTGCGAAATCGTCGGTGCCGGCCACCAGAATCTGCGTTTTCGCGCCGAGCCTGCGCAATGCGGACGAGTGGATGAGTCGGGCGCGGTCGCGTTGGAAGGCGGTGCGGGAGCTGGATTTGGGTGGTTCCGGAGCCCAACGCTCCTCGTCGAACGCGCTGTATCCTTCGCTCGTCATGATGCACCGCCTTCCTATGGGTGCGGCGGCTGCCGCCGCTTTTTACGGGATTACAGGATGCTTGCCGGGTCGAGCTTGGCGAGGTCCTCGGCGGACAATACGTCCGTGGCATGCTCGTACAGGCGCGGAATGCGGTTGCGCAGGCAGGTGAAGATCTCGTAGCTGATGGTGTCGGCGGCACGTCCCCAATCGTCGGCTGTCGGCTCGGCGTAGTCCTCGCCGCGGCCCGGACCGAACAGTTCCACGTTGTCGCCTTCGTGGATGCCGAGTTCGGCGGCGGAACCGTGCAGGTCGAGGATGAACTGGTCCATGCACACGCGGCCGGACACGTGGTACAGGCGTGGGCCTTCCGCGGTCATCACGCGCACCGGACCACCGGGCTTGGTCACGTGCTTGGCGCCTTCCATGTCGAATCCGGAGGCGGAACGGTGGATGCCGTCCGCATAGCCGAGCGGCACGATCGCGGTGGAGGTGTCGGACGGGGTCAGATACGTACGGCCGTAGGAGATGCCATGGCCGGCTTCCACGTCCTTGACGGTGCCGAGCTGCGCCTGCAGGGTCATGGCGGGCTTCAGGCTATACGTGGACGGCGTGCCCATGGCCGGATCGGCTTCGTAACCGTACAGGCCGATGCCCGGACGGGTCAGTTCGAAGTGGATTTCCGGACGGGACAGCGTCGCCGCGGTGTTGGCGAGGTGGCGGATTTCCGGCGGAATGCCGGCCGCCTCCATACGACGGGTGAAGTCCTTGAACGTTTCGACCTGCATGTCGGTGGAGGCAACGAATTCCGGAACGTCCGGTGCGTCGGCGACCGCCAGATGGCTCCACTGGCCGACGATGTGCAGCACGCCTTCCTTGGCGAGCGGCACCAGTTTGGCGAGCGCCGCGTCGAAACCGGCGGGCGTGAAGCCGTTACGGCCGAAGCCGGAATCGACCTTCACATGCACGCGCGCCGTCTTGCCAAGCCTGCGTGCGGCCGCGGCGACACCGTCGATGCCGGCGAGCGAGCCGACGGAAATGTCGATGTCGTTGTCGATCAGCTCGTCGAACGGCACTTCGGCGCCGCTGTACACCCATGTCAGAATATGGCAGCGATCGGGGCCGATGCCCGCCTTGCGCAACAACAGCGCTTCATGCGATTGCGCGGTGCCGAGCCACGTGGCGCCGCCTGCGAGCGCGGCAAGCGCGGCGGGGATCAGGCCGTGTCCGTACGCGTCGGCTTTGACGATGCCCATGACGGCGGTGCCGGAATGCGGTCCGCCGACGACACTCACCAGATGGCGCATGTTGTCGCGCAGTGCGGCGAGGTCGACGATGGCCTGCGCCGGATACCGCCGCTGGGCGGCCTTGTAGTTCGCTTTGCCTTGTTCGGAGGAGAAATCCCATTCACGTGTTGCGCTCAAAGTCATGGCTCCCATTGTCGCGCCGCTATGTGACAGGTATGGAACATCAGGGACATATGGTGAGACGATTCACGATGTTTTCACGATTTTGTCCGGCAGTGTTTTTTACACTTTCCATACACAAGGCTGTTGCGCATATCGCCGCGGCCTTTCTGATTTCTGGCGTTAAGGCGTGCCAGAGTCCCGGAAATCCGTCCGGTCCAGCCCATTTTTGAAACAATCACAGGGAATCTGACGACCATGGATCTATTTCGCAAGAAGTCGGTGGACCAACTTGTCTCCGAATCGACTCCGCTGAAGCGAACACTGAAAACCTTCGACCTGACCATGCTGGGCATCGGCGCCATCATCGGCACCGGCATCTTCGTGCTCACCGGCAAAGGCGCGCTCACCGCGGGACCCGCATTATGCGTGTCCTTCCTGCTTGCCGCGATCTGCTGCGGCTTCGCAGGCTTGTGCTATGCGGAGTTCGCCGCGATGGCACCGGTTTCCGGCTCCGCCTATTCGTACGCGTATCTGGCGTTCGGCGAGTTGATCGCCTTCGTGATCGGCTGGGATCTGATTCTGGAGTACGCGTTGCAGGCGGCCACCGTGTCCGCCGGCTGGTCGGGCTATTTCAACAAGCTGTTGGAAGGCTTCGGCCTGCATCTGCCGGTCGAACTGACCGCCGCATACGGCACCACGCCGGGAGTCACCACGTATTTCAATCTGCCCGGCTTCGTAATCGTGCTTATCATCACGTGGGTGCTGTCCATCGGCATCAACCAGACGAAGAAGACCAACGACATCATGGTGATGATCAAGCTGGCCATCATCGTGCTGTTCATCGTGTGCACCGTCTGGTACATCAATCCCGCCAACTGGAAACCGTTCTCCCCGTATGGCATCTACACGTTCCAGCCGGGTTCGACGCAGCCGTACGGCATCGTGCCGGCCGCGTCGATCGTGTTCTTCAGCTTCATCGGCTTCGACGCCGTCTCCTCCTCCGCCGAGGAGACCATCAATCCGAACAAGACGCTGCCGCGCGGCATCCTGATCTCGCTGGCCGTGTCCACCGTGCTGTACATCATCATGACGCTCATCATGACCGGCGTGGTGCCGTACAAGGAGTTCGCGAAGTTCATCGACGCTCCGGTGGCGGGCGTGATTCTCGAGACCGGCCTCAACTGGCTGGCGTTCATCGTGAACCTCGGCGCGTTGATCGGCATGACCACCGTCATGCTGGTGCAGCTGTACGGCCAGTCCCGCATCTGCTATGCGATGAGCCGCGACGGACTGTTCCCGAAGTTCTTCGGCGAAGTGCATCCGAAGTACCGCACACCGTTCAAGGGCACGTGGTTCTTCGGCATTCTGACGGCCACCGCCGGCGGTTTCATCAACATCAACGTGCTGTTCGAGCTGGTGAACATCGGTACGCTGTCCGCGTTCATCATCGTGTCGGCCGGCATCCTGTGGATGCGCAAGACCCAGCCGGACGCGCATCGTGGCTTCCGTGCGCCGGGCGTGCCGTTCACGCCAATCTGCGCCATCATCTTCTGCCTGATTCTGATCTTCGGTTTGAATTGGGAGACGTGGGTGCGTTTCGCCGTGTGGTTCGCGCTTGGACTGGTCGTGTATTTCACGTACAGCCGCAAGCATTCTCAGCTTAACGAGCCGGGACTGTTCTAATCATCCCTTCATATGGAAAAGGACGTCTCCCGCAGTTTTACGGGAGACGTCCTTTTTTCTACGTTTCTATGTATGCGCAATCACCATTCGTGACGCTGGTAGGCGATACGCGTGGTATCGGTGGGGCGGTCAAGCAGTTGGATCAGGCCGCAGCGGGCGAATCCGTTCGATTCGAGCACGTGCTGCATGGCCTTGTTGTTCGGATGCGTGTCGGCGCGCACGTTGCCGTAATGTTCGATGCACCAGTTGATGCAGTCCTTGGCCGCGCCTTTGACGATTCCCGACGAGGCGATGCGGTGGATGGTCACATACGAGTCGTCGTCCAGCCAGGCGCCGTCGATATGCGCGTAGGTGGGATCCTCGCCCGTGCACAGGGCGAACTGGGCGAGCACACGCTCCTTGCCGTCAGCCTCGTCCACCAGCAGCATGGTGCGCTGCTGGCGAATGTCGTCAAGGATCACTTCCTCACGTGGGAACGTGTTTCCCCATTGCGTGGGATTCCCGTTGGCCGCCATAAGCTCACGCGCATGCTGGTAGATTTTCAGCATGACAGGCAGATCATCCATGATGGCACGACGGAACCGACGTTCGGAAGTGGTTTCGCTCAACCCTTTCACCTCAATTCGACTGTATACCTCTCTCAAGCATTCCAGCCGTCCAAACTACCACGCCCACCGCACAGGCATGGTAACGCTCACACAAGGCGGCGTTCGAACGGGTCGGAGCTGATGCCCTTGGCGAGGATGTCCTTGCACCATTCCTTGGCGGTGAACAGGCTGTGGTCGCGGTAGTTGCCGCAGCTTTCGATGGTGGTTGCCGGCACGTCGTCCCATGTGGCCTCGTAGGCGATGAATTCCAACGATTCCTTCAATGCGCGAGCCACATCCTCGGTGGAATGCTCGCCCCACGTCAGCAGGTGGAAGCCTGTGCGGCATCCGAACGGCGAGCAGTCGATGTAACCGGGGATGCGTTCGCGCAGCAGCACCGCGATGGTGTGTTCGATGGTGTGCAGTCCGCCGGTCGGAATGGCGTTCTCGTTCGGCTGCACCAATCGCAGGTCGTAGTTCGAGATCACGTCGCCGTGGGGGCCGGTTTCCGTATCGATGTAGCGCACATACGGCGCCTTTACTTTGGTGTGGTCCAATTGGAAGCTTTCCACCACCGGCTTGTCTTCCGCCATGTTCTGTCCTTTCGTTGTTGTGTTCACATTCCACTATTCACGGTTCGCAGGCTCAACGTCAACCGTCGTGCCATGCGTGTCGGTTATGGCCGGTTCAAGCCTCGTCGCCGGAATCCTCCCGAATCGCGGCCATGAACCGTTCGCCGTACTGTTTGAGCTTGCTTTCCCCCACACCGTTGACGGCAAGGAACTGGTCGTCAGTGATCGGCTTGACCCGTACCATGTCACGCAACGTCTTGTCGGAGAACACGATGTACGGCGGTTTGCCGAGTTCGCGCGCGATGTCCAGTCGCAGCGCACGCAGCTTCTGGAATAGCGCCTCGTCGCCGTCATCCGGCACGTACGATCCGACAGCGGGAGTGGACACGTCGGGCGTTCGACGCGCACGGGCGTCAGCACGTTTGATCTTCTTGATGTCGTAATGGAATTCGGGTGCGACCGTTTCCGCCGCACGGGGTCCGAAGCCGACGATCGGCAGGCGTCCTTCCGCGATCGTCAGGAAGCCGTCGGTGGCCATCTGGCTCAGCACGTCGCGGATGCGCGCTTCCGGCACTTCGTCGAGCATGCCGAACGACGGCAGGCTTTCGGGGTTGAGATAGCTTAGATCCTGTGCCTTCGAACCGCGCAGCACCTTGACGATTTTGCCGCTGCCGACATGCTGGTTCACATCGTGCACGCAACGGCTGACGGCTCGGGCGATGTCGGTGACGTCGATGGTTTCGAATGTGTGCTCGCAGTTGGCGCAACCGCCCACGCATTTGCCGTCCGTTTTCGCCGCCGCGCCCGCGGTTTCGCCGAAATACCGGGTCATGTACGCGTGCAGGCAGTCCGTGGTACGGCAGTAGCCGACCATCGCGTCGAGCAGCCGGCGTTTCGACGCGCGTACGGCCTCCTGCTCTTCGGGAGTCAATCGTTCGTTTTCGTAATCCGAATCGAGCAGCCGGCGGCGGGTGACGATGTCCGATTCGTTCCACAACAGCGTGCAGCGGCTTGGTTCGCCGTCTCGTCCGGCGCGACCCGCCTCCTGGTAGTACGCTTCGATGGATTCGGGCATGTTGTGGTGGATGACGAACCGCACGTTGGATTTGTCGATGCCCATGCCGAACGCGTTGGTGGCCACGACCACGGGCACACGGTCGGTGACGAAATCGCGTTGCGCCTTCTCTCGTGCGTCGGCGCTCATACCGCCATGGTAGGCGACGGCGATGGTGCCGATATCCGACACATCCGCACCCCCTGCGGCACGCAATTCGGCGACGGCGCTGTTAAGCGATTCGGCGAGCGCTTCCGTTTCCTTGCGCGTGGCGCAGTAGACGATGCCGGATTCGTCCGGATGGCTGGCGATGTAGGACGCCACCCAGGATGCTTTGTCTTTGCGTGGCATGCTGATGACGTCGAAATACAGGTTCGGCCGGTCGAAACCGGTGACGGTGATGGACGGTGTGCGCAGGCCCAGAATCGAAACGATGTCGCGGCGCACGCGTTCGGTGGCGGTGGCGGTGAACGCGGCGACCGTTGGACGTGTGGGCAGTCCGGCGATGAATTCGCCGATGCCAAGATATGAGGAACGGAAGTCCTGCCCCCATTGGGAGACGCAGTGCGCTTCGTCGACGGCGACGAGCGAGATCGGCACACGGACGGCGAAGTTGCGGAATCGTTCGGTTTCCAAACGTTCCGGCGCCACGTACAGCAGTTTGATCTGGCCGGAGAGCGCCTGCGCGAAGACGAGATCCTGTTCGTCCGGCGTCTGAGTGGTGTTGATGAACGCGGCCGGAAGGCCCACGTCGTTCAGGGCGTCGACCTGGTCGCGCATGAGTGAGATCAGCGGCGAGATGACGATGGCGACGCCCGGCAGGATCGCTGCGGGAATCTGATAGCAGATGGATTTGCCGGCGCCGGTGGGCATGACGCCAAGCACGTCGTGTCCGGTGAGGATGGCCGAGACGATGCCGGATTGTCCAGGACGGAACGAATCGTAGCCGAAATAGCGGTTCAGCGCCTCCAATGCGGAGGGGTCTACGGAATCGGCGGAATCAACAGCTTGCGTCATGGTTTCCAAGTGTAGCAATGCCGTGCGTTGACCGCGGAGAGCGAAACGGCCGGCGCGGGTCTTGCCCATGCCGGCCGTTTCATGCTTCTATCGGAAATAGGGAATTCAGATCTGGCGGAACGCCTGCTCCAGGTCGGCGATCAGATCGTCCGCGTCCTCAAGACCGACGGACAGGCGGATCAGGTTGGCGGGCACTTCGAGCGTGGTGCCGGCCACGGAGGCATGGGTCATGGCGCCCGGATGCTCGATCAGGGATTCCACACCGCCCAGGGATTCGGCCAGGGTGAACACTTCGGTGGCTCCGGCGAACTTCTTGGCCGCTTCGAAACCGGCGGCGATCTGGATGGAGATCATGCCGCCGAAACCGCCGTGCATCTGGCGTGCCGCGATGTCGTGGCCCGGGTGGGATTCGAGCCCCGGATACCATACGCGTTCCACTTCGGGGCGGGTTTCGAGCCACTGGGCCACTTTCATGGCGTTGCGGCTGTGCTGCTTGACGCGCAGGTCGAGGGTTTTGAGTCCTCGGATGTCAAGCCAGGAGTCGAACGGGGACGGAACCGCGCCGGCCGCGTTCTGCAGGAAGGCCACCGCGTCGCGTGTTTCCTTGGCGTTCAGGACCCCCGCGCCGCCGACCACGTCAGAGTGGCCGCCGATGTACTTGGTGGTGGAGTAGACGACCACGTCGGCGCCGTCTGCGAGCGGATGCTGCAATACCGGGGATGCGAAGGTGTTGTCCACGACCACTTTGGTGCCGTGCGCGTGCGCCACGGCCGCGGTGGCGGCGATGTCGGTGATGTTGAGCAGCGGGTTGGACGGGGTTTCCACCCAGATGTACGCGTACTGCTTCTTGGCGAGCGCGGCTGAGACGGCGGCCGTGTCGGTGATGTCCACCACGTCGAGGCCGATGCCCCACGGCACGAACACCTTGGACAGCAGACGGTAGGTGCCGCCGTACACGTCGTTGCCGAGCAGGATGTTGTCGCCGGGCTTCAAAGTGGAGCGCAGCAGCACGTCGATGGCGGCAAGTCCGGAGGAGAAGCTCAACGCGTATTTCGCGCCTTCCACAGCGGCGAGCTGTTCGTCGAAGCTGTTGCGGGTCGGGTTGATGGAACGGCTGTAGTCGTAGCCGTGGCGCAGACCGCCGACACCATCCTGCTTGAAGGTGGAGGTCATGTAGATGGGGGTGACCACGGCTCCGGTAGTTGGATCGGGTTCCTGACCTGCGTGGATGGCGCGGGTGGCGAGAGCGGTGGCGTTGAGGGCTTCGGTGTTGGTCGAGATGGTCATGATGGGAACTCCTTGGAAGTATCGGATGGTTTGGGTCGTTCGGATGATTGGCATTGGTTTCAAAGGTGCGATCGGGCTGCCGGACAGTCGTTTGACGGTCTTTTACAGGTACTGTTCGGCGAGGCTGGGCTTGGTGGTGCGTTCCACGACGTCGGCGAATCCGTTGGCGCGCATCCAGTCGTCGTTGAAGATCTTCTCCATGTAGCTGCGGCCGGAATCGGGCATCAGCACCACGACGAGCTGGTTTTCGTCGAGGTCGTGCTCGCGGGCGTATTTCAGCGCGGAGAACACGGCCATGCCGGATGAGCCGCCGACGAGCAGTCCTTCCTCGTTGGCAAGGCGTCGTGTCATTTCGAAGGCTTCCGCGTCGGTGACCTGCACGATCTCGTCGGGAAGGCTCCGATCAAAGGCCTTCGGATAGAAGTCCTCGCCGACGCCTTCGATCTGGTATTGGTGCACATCGTTCGGGTCGGAGTAGATGGAGCCTTCCGGATCGGCGCCGATGACCTGCACCGCGCCGTTGGACACGTCCTTCAGATAGTGTCCGGTGCCGGAGATGGTGCCGCCGGTGCCGATGCCCGCCACGAAATGCGTGACCTTGTGGTCGGTGGCCTCCCAGATTTCCGGACCAGTGGTGTGATAGTGGCTTTCGGGACCGTTCGGATTGTCGTACTGGTTGGGACGGTAGCCGCCGGGAATCGCCTTGGCGAGGCGGTCCGCCACCTGGTAGTAGGAGCGCGGGTCGTCCGGGCCGGCGTCGGTGGGGGTTACGACCACTTCGGCGCCGTATGCGCGCAGCACCGCACGCTTGGCTTCGGAAACCTTGTCCGGCAGGATGAAGATCGCACGGTATCCGCGCTGCAAAGCCACGAGCGCGAGTCCGACACCGGTGTTGCCGGAAGTCGGTTCCACGATCACGCCGCCGGGCTTCAGTTCGCCGCTGCGTTCGGCCGCGTCGATGATGCGTTCGGCGATGCGGTCCTTGGACGAGCCGCCCGGGTTCAGGTATTCAACCTTCACCGCGATGGTGGCTTTGATGCCGTCGGTCACGTGGTTGAGTTTGACGAGCGGAGTGTTGCCGATGAGTTCGGACAGCGAGTTGTGGATGGTCATGGCGTTTCCTTTGCGTGTGGTGCGATTCGTGGGCTTTTCGAATGGTTTTGGTTTCGTATGTTCGAGAAGCTCGCGTCCGTCGCGTGCAGTTGTTGAAACGGGACCTGTTGCGATGCTGCCTTGCTCATTCGCGTGCGTCGCGTGCGCCAACCTCGGCTGATGCGCTATTTCGAATGATCGTTTGGCGATTCGCATACGGCCTGCGATATGCGCGACCGCTTGTCGGAATGTCCTATCTCAAGTTATGCGTCGATGAACCACGCGCCCCTCGGGCGGTTGGTCAGCGACAGCAACAACATGAGAAATTGAACATGGCTCATACGATAGCACGGACGTGGACATCGGCGTGTTGCCCATGCCGAGCATCGTCACCACCATACCGGCAGCAACTGCGGAACACGCACCTCACGACGCCGGATCAACAGCCAGCACAACAAGTTGCCGAAGATCATCACACCTACGAAAAGCACCATCATCGGCCAGAACGTGTAGGCCTGATCGTATACGAGACGCTCGTTGGACGTTCCGTACATCGCCGCGGACGCCGCTTGCCCCTCACGCCACATCAGACACCAGCGTCCCCGCAGTGCCTCGAGCAGTTTCCATATCATCGGATTGACATCGGTGGCGGTTCTGTTCAACAGCCATGGACGCGCGACCCATGCTATGCATGCCGACACCGCCAGGGCGATTGCCCCGTACCGATTGACCTGCGCCAGCAGTTCCCCGACGCATTGACCCAGAATCGCCACCGAGGCGGTCAACAGGAACAGCGCCAGGAACAGCAGCATCGGATTGGCCGTATCGCCTCGCACGCCTGTTCTCATGGCCGCGTATGAACCGCCCAGATCACGGTTCAGGAATCGCAATCGTCCGAATGAATCGGATGGTGGCACACAAGCCAGCCACTGCAGGTCACTGCCGACACGGAACGTGATGAGGATATCGGCATCATGGTTCGGCGTCAGCACGAACCCCAACGTCATGACCACCGAGCAGGCAAGGGAGAAGCAAAGATTGGCGAACATTTCGGTCCAGAAATACACGGCCCGGCCCACGCCCATGGATATCAGGGAACGAAAGCCACTGACAGCCAGAACCGCCGTCAGAACCGCACACATCACCAACGTCGGGCCAAGCACATGGTATTCCACCACATAATGACCTCCGGATACCAAGGCCAAAATCAGACCCCACAGCCACGGCACGCAATAACCGGCCAACACGTACGCCATCAACACGACGCAACGCGCGGCAAGCTGCCTTGTCAGCGCGAACCGCATCCCGGCCGACAAGCCTTTCACTTCATCCATCATGACGCATACCCCTTGTCCATGCCGGTAATCTGGATGACATACTCATTGAGATCGAAAGACCTCATGACAACGTCCTCCGGCATCGGTGCAGATGGCACGCCACGCACGCCGACAGTCAGCAGACCACCGAGAACGGTTTCCGACAGCGTACGCAAACCATTGTCGGCCAAGTACCGCCGCACCGATCCGACCGGCCCCGACAGCATCCGCCCACGTTGTGCCAACTCGTTCATGTCGAAGGATTCCAGCACCCGCCCATGGTCGAGGACCACGGCATGTTCGACCAGTCCCTCCACCTCCGTTATGAGATGGGTGGATATGATCATGGTGCGAGGTCTGTCGCCATACGACTCAATCACGAAGCGGTAACACAGGTCACGGGCCGCAGCGTCAAGACCATCAGTCGCTTCATCAAGCAACACGATATCGGTCGGCGCGCAAAGTGCGGCAACCAGCTTCGCCGCGCCACGCTGACCGGTGGACAGTCTCATGAAACGAGCATCAGGCCGCAGCCCGAAAGCCTGCATCATACGCCCCGCCAACACATCATCGAATCCGCCGTATCGCCGCGAGATCAGACGGAACACCGATCGCAGACGCCATTCGACAGGATATGGCCAAGTCTCGTCCATCAGCATGAGACGTTCCCACATGCCGCCGCCATCCGTCATACGGTTGCCGTCGAACGACACACTGCCGGCATCGGCCACGAGTCGGTTCGCGATGATGTTCAGCAATGTGCTTTTGCCGGCACCATTGCGCCCGAACAGACCATGTATCGCACCGCTCCGTAATTCCAGATTCACTCCGTTGAGCAGGGATGTTCCATGACGGCTCTTGCTCAGATCGCTGATGACCAGACTCATCGATAGGTCCTTCCGATGATGCGCTGTAGTTGTTCGCAGCTGATGCCAAGCGCCTTTGCCTGCGCGACGAGTTCGACGACCCACGTGGTGAGCAGTTCCTCGCGTTTGGCGTCACGAGCCTTCTCCCGTGCTCCCGTGGTGACGAACATGCCAAGGCCGCGTCTTTTCTCCAGCAGACCCTGATCGACCAGGAGATTCATGCCTTTGAGCACCGTGGCGGGATTGATCGCATACGTGGACGAGATCTCGGTGGTGCTGGGCACCTGTTCGCCTTCCGCGAAGGCACCGGAGACGATAGCTTCGCTGATTTGTTCGGCCACCTGCCGGAACAATGGCGTCGTTCCCGAAAAATCGAATCGCATCCGACGCCTCCAGCCGCCTAGTCGGTTCAATATCAACGTCATCCACTCTAACCGTTGGTCTGCCGCGATGCGGCAACGAACAGCCGGCGAAGCATCTCTCAAGGACACGGCACACGTCATGCGCGTGCCTTGAAATAGGCGAACAACTGCCGTTCGCGGATCGTCATACCCCCAACCGCAGTCCCGGCAAGCATCCCGACCGACATGGCGCCCGGAACACGGCATAGCATCGCGACAACCGGCATCGCGTCACCGGATCCGGTCAATATGAGCGGCACGATCGCGACAACCGGCAGACATGCCACGCAAGACGCCGCCACCGTGGCCAGCGTCTCCAAAGACAGCTGCAGCAGCATCGCGGTTTTCGGATACCCCGCATGCAGCGCGCTCGCTATCTCGATTCTGCGCATGCAAACCGATGCGAACCCCAACGCCATTGCGATGACGAACATCAACAGTGGCGCATACCGGGTGATGCGGGCATCGAAATCCGCCGGGCCAGGCATATGCGACCCCAGCATGGTATTGATCCGGCTGATTTTCGCATGCGGCGTTTCGTTGCTTCCACTCGTCCCGGCAGAGGTGGAGCTCGCAGCGGCGCCGACACCGGATTCGGCATCGGCGCGAATGGAGACACGCAGCAGGCTTTCGATACCGTCGGGAACCGGCCACGCACGGACCAGACAGGTGTCATAGGCCTTGGTATCGTTGCCGGGCGAGATAATCGCATAGCCGTATGTTGGTTGCCTTCCGTCGCTTGGCCAATCGAACGTCGCGGAAACACGCATGCGTGCGCCACCGACGAGCGGCAGCACCGTGCCGGCATGCGCGCCATACGTGCGCGCCACAGCCGTCGACATGATCACACCGGAATTGTCCTTCCGCATCCCTGTCGCCGCGAATACCTGCGCGACATGTGCGCTTGCCTCGTATGTCGGAATCTCGGTCGCGGGCAATGACGCGATGCGCACGCGGTCGGACGACTGCCGGAGGGCGGCGGCGCCCAGCACTCCGTTCGCGGAACGCAGCCCTTCGCAGGCCGCGCCGTCGATTCCTCCCTGCAAAGTGATCGCATAGGTGGAGGCACCTGATTCCTTCCATTTCCGGGCGTCGCCGATCAACCCCGTCATCTGCGTCAGGTCTGCGCACATGCATGCGACCGCGCATATCGACAGCAGCAGCGAGATAAGCGCGCATCGGCTCGTGCCAGTGGCGACGTTGCGCCAAGTCTCACGCAGCACCGCTTTCAACCGCATCGGTTTCATTGGTAGTCCTCCAAATCGATGACATCGGTGGCGGCGTCGCGCGTGCGATGATCATGCGTGGCGACCACCACGATCATGCCCTGTCTTGACAACGCGCCCAACCTCGCGTTCACCGTATCCGCCGTATGTACATCGAGTTGCGCGGTCGGCTCATCGACCAGCAGCAGATCGGCGCCCGACGCCACGCCACGCGCCAGCATGAGCCGTTGAGCCTCTCCTCCGGACAGCTCCCGGTATTCGCTGGACGCGCGCTCCGCCAGACCGAACTGGGCAAGCAGCTCGCGCGCGCATGCCTCCGCCTGCGGCACATCCAACCCCCGCGCAAGATAAGGCAGAGTCACATGGTCGATCACGCTTCGGCGCGCCACTCCGATGGGATTTTGGAACACCCAGCTGGTTTTCCCGATGTTCAGCCGCTGAATGGATCCTTCCGACGGTTTCACCCATCCCGCCAGTATGGACAACAATGTGCTTTTGCCCGAACCGGAAGGCCCCACCAGCGCGTACACGCGATCGGGCCGCAGGTCAGCATTTAACGAACGGAACAGCCAAGTGTCTCCAGTGAATGTGTGACCGACATCGCGCAACGTCACCAGTTTTCCCGGCGTCCGCTCATCATCCCCCTTCATCAGAGGACCCGTGGAATCAACGGGATCACTCATCGGCATGGCTTGCCTCCTTGCGGATTCGTGCGCACTTTGCCCAATGCCGCGCCGGAATCGACCGTGGCCATTGAGCGCCCCAAACGGGAGCCGATCACGGTGATCGCGACGGGCTTGCCATCGGACACCACGCAGGCCTGTTCATCATGTTGCGCGTAGAAAGCGGTGGGTGGCAGCGACCATACATCGATTGGAGTTTTCAGGAGCCATTGCAGGGTGAAGGTCACATCCGACGCGCCGTCCGACGCGCTCTCGGAGGACTCAGCTGTGCCGGCCGCCTGCCGATAGGCGTCGCTGCCCAGCAATGCAGCCAGCGTCGACGAGTCGGTGATTGCCGTCGTTTGTTGCGGCATGTCGACCATTCGACCATCCACGTCAAGCACCCGATCTCCTGCGACCACCTCGTCCTGCGGCATGGTCACGGATACCGATTGCGATTGCGAATCGGTGGTCAACAGTTCGGATTTCACGTCGATTGATGCGCCGATGCCGGCAACGCAGGAACGGATCGTCACGGATTGCCCATCCAACCACACGTAAGCGTCTTTGGCTAGCGTCCACCCGTTGTCCTTGACCAGCCGTGCCGCGCCGACGGTATCGGCGAGCGCATTGTATGCGAGAATCGTGTCCCAGGTCATCGCATCGCCGTCGGGGGCCGCATATCCAAGCCGTCGCAGCTCGGCGTTCAGCGCCGCCACGTCACGGCCTCGCATACCGGACTGCAGGTCGCGGAACGGCGGAACGGCGGTATGCAACGACAGCAGCGGCACTTCATCCACTGCGATGAAGCTTGTTCCGGAATCGATGGTTTGTCCGGGCGCGCAACCATAGGCGGTGATGGTGCCCGATTTGGGCGAGGCCACGGTGCGCCCCGTTCCGGTATGGACCGTGACGGTGACGTCTCGAGCATCATCGAACCGGCTTTTCGCCGCAGTGATCGAGCCGGAGGCCGTTGAGGATCGCAACGATTGGGGTATGGCCGGTCGGACCAGCAGGAATCCGCATCCGACGCCTGCCGCCAATGCAATGACTACCAACAGCGCGACGACCGACATGGCCAATGGCTGACGTCGTCGCGTCGCCGGCCGCCGCTTTCCATCCGCATCCGTCCGTCGGTTCCGAACATGCGACCATGCTCTGACGGGTGTTTTGCCGCCCGCCATCACAATGCCCCACATTGTTCGATGATGGCCGCTTTGCGTTTGTCGTAGGCGGGATTGTCCTTGAGGGCGTATTTGCCGATCAGGTCATCGAAGCTCGTTCCGCCGGATTCGCCCGTCGTCGCCAGCTCGTCGTAGGCGTCGGCGGTCACGGAGTCGTCCACGATGCCGTGTTTTTTCAGGCAGGCCAGTGTCTTGTCGTTCTGCTGGCGCGCGAGTTGGTCGTTATCGACGTTCTCGGGATTCTCCTTGAGGCTCAGATACAGGTCGACGATGTTCTTGTATTGGGTCTCATTCTGGCAGGCTTCGTCAGCGGCATTGGTGGCGGCAATCTCATCTTCGCTCAAGTTGCGCTTGTCAAGCGCGTCGTCTCCGTAGGACGGGCTGATCGACCCACCGGGGTATCGCGCCTCGCCGGTGTCCACTGTGATGCCTTTCGAGGTCAGGCATTGCGCGTAGCTGGAACCGAGCTGGACCAACTCCTCTTCCGTGATTTTGCCGTCCTCGAGAATCTGGGCGGCTTCAGTGCTACCGGAGTTCTTGATTTTTGCGATTTCGTCCCGATACGACGCGTCCGCGGCGTTGGCGTCCGCATCGCCGCTGATGGCGGACGCCTGGCCCCGTGACGACTGCTCTTGCTTCCGATCTCCTGCCGTGCCGCACGCGCCCAACGATATGCTCAAAGCAAGAACCGTCAGTATTGTCACGATTCGCCGTGGCCGTTGCATCCCGTGGCTTTGATATGTTCCATGCGTCATCGCAGTCCCCCGATCATGAACATCCGGTCATGCCGGACCATCCATCCTGTTGGTTACATGGTTAGTTACATAACTAACTAACCATGTAACCAACAATATCGACCGACACGCAATCGGTCAAATCGTTATAGAAAAGAGACGCACCACGAATATGCGAGACGGTATGGCGCGCACGGATGAGGCATGCGGAGCGACACCTACAGCGAGGCGGCCTGCACCAATCGCTTGGTGTACTCGTCCTGCGGATGGCCCAGCACCTGGTCCGTCGGGCCGACTTCGACCGCGCGCCCGTCGTGCAGGACCAGAATGCGGTCCGCGATGTGCTGCACCACGCCCAGATCGTGGGACACCATGATGATCGCCATATCGGGCTGCGATTCGCGAATCGCGGCGAACGCGTCGAGGATGCGCACCCGCGCGGCCACGTCGATGGCGCTCATCGGCTCGTCGGCGAGCAGCACCTTCGGCCCGTCCACGATGGCGCGGGCGATCGCCGCGCGCTGCGCCTGCCCTCCGGACAGGTCGACAGGGAAACGGTTGGCGAACGTTCCCGGATCGAGGCTCACCATTTCCAGCACTTCGGTCACACGTTCCGCGACGCGTTCCCGTGGCCAATCCGGATGATGCATTCGCAATGGCTCGCCTATGGATCGGCCGATGCGCCATCGCGGATCCAACGAATCGAACGGGCTTTGGAACACCAATCCGGACTGCAGGCGCAGACTGTGCGCCACGTCGCCACGGACCGGCTCGCCGCAGTATTCGACGCTGCCGCCGTCCGCGGATTCGAGCCCCAGCAGCACGCGGGTCAGCGTGGTCTTGCCCGACCCGGAGCCGCCGATCACGGCGAGACACTCCCCCGCCCGTACATCCGCATCCACGCCGAACAGCACCTGACGGCGGTCATGTTTCGCGCCATACCATTTGTCGAGGCCGCGGCCGCGCAGCACCATTCCTTCGTTCACGTCAGTCATGGTCCGCCTCCTTTTGCGCGGGATTCCGCACGGATTCCCGCCCGGCATCCTGCCCTGCGTGCAACGACAACGCGCGGGCCGACCGGACCAGCCTGTGTCCCGCGTCGGTGCGCGATTGGTCCAGAAGCGCGTCCGTATCGCCGGATTCCGCGATCCGCCCGCATTCAAGCACATAACAGCGTGTGGTGGCCCTGTTCAGCACCGCGAAATCGTGCGTGATGAACAGCATCGACGCGCCCGACTCGTCCACCAGCGACGTGAGCAGGTCCACGATCTGCCGTTGCGTGATCGAATCCAACGCGGTGGTCGGCTCGTCGGCGATGATCAGCCGCGGCGAAGTGACAAGCGCCGTGGCGATGCCGACACGCTGCCGTTGGCCGCCCGACAGTTCATGCGGGTATTTCACCAGCACGTCCTCGCCGAGGCCGACCTTGGCAAGCACCGCTGTGACGCGTTCCGACCGTTCGGCGAGCGACAGATCGTAATGCAGGTACAGCGGAAGACCGACCTGCTGCGCCACGGTCATCACCGGATTCAACGCGGCGGACGGATTCTGGAACACCATGCCCACGTACCGTCCGCGCAGGTCGGCGACCGCTGCGTCCGACGCGCCGACAATCTGCGTACCACCCAATTCGACGCTGCCCGTCACCTGTGCGGTAGCCGGCAGCAGGCCCATCATGGCGCGGGCGATCATCGATTTGCCGGAACCGGACGAGCCGACCAAGCCGACACGTTCGCCGTCGGCGATGTCCAAATCGACATCATCGACGATCGGCTTGCCGTTGATGGCGATGTTCAGATGACGTATGACGGCGCTCATGCGGCCTCCCTCAACGCGGGATTGGTTAGCGGATCGAGCGCGTCGCGCAACGCGTCGCCGAACAGGTTCAACGCGACCACCACCATCGTGACGACCAGGCCGGGCCATAGGACGGCCATGGGATAGATGCTGATGAATTTCACGGACGTGGACAGCGAATGCCCCCAACTGGGCACGCCGGCTCCGACGCCGACGCCCAGATACGTGAGTCCCGCCTCCGCCAGCAGCGAGGTGCCGGCGCTCATGGACAACTGCACGCACAATACCGGCAGCGTGTTCGGCACGATATGCGTGAAGAACACGCGGACGGAGCTTGCCCCCGACCATAATGCCGATTCGACGTATGCCGAACGTGCGGCGAGCAGTGCGGAGGGCCGTAGGATGCGTGCCAGGTTCAGCCCGTACGCGCAACCGCAGGCAGCCACGACCACTGCTGCGGACGCGCCGAACGGCACAGTGAGGATCAACGCGATCAGTACCGTCGGAATGGAGATCAGCGCGTCGGCCACCACCACCGATGTGGACGCGAGCGCACCGGAACGCGATACCATGGCTGCCACCAACAGCAGTCCGATCGCGGCGGCGACGATGATGGTGAGCGCTGCGATCAGAAGATTCGTTCGGGAGCCGGCCATCAGCCAGCTCAGCACGTCCGCGCCGGTGCCGTCGGTGCCCAACGGATGCGCGGCGGATGGCGAGGCCCACGCGTTGAAACCGTCGGTGTCGAGCAGCGAATACGGCGTCCATACGAGGGACAGGGCGGATACGAGCAGCCATGCTCCGATGACGATCAGCGCGTATTTGCCGCCGGCCTTGGCCCAGATGGTCGAAAGCACGGTTTTCATGGTGGCAGTGGATGTCACGTCGGTGACGGATCGCACGGGTCTCGACGTAGTTTGCGCGGACGACGCCGGTTGCGAGGATGGTGCGGGTTTCGATGCGTTCATGCTTCCGCCTTTCCCGAAACGACGCCGGAATGCTTCAACCGCGGGTCGAGCGCGCGGTGCGTCAGATCGACCACGAGACCCAGCAGCAGGAAGAACGCAGCCAGCAGGAACAGTTCGCTTTGCACTGCGATCAGGTCGCGGTTGCCGACGTCGGTGACCAGCATGGCGCCAAGACCCGGCAGGGCGAACAGGTTTTCCACCACCATCACGCCGGTGATCATTTGCGCGAAGGTCAGGCCGACCACCGACACCAGTTGCGCAGTGGCCAGACGCAACGCCACGCGCAATACCGCCTGTTTGCGGGTCATGCCGCAGGCCATGGCCATGTCCACCGCCTGCGATGAGGCCATATCCCCCACTGCGGCACGCGTGTAGCGCATGATGGACGCGCCGGCTGTGATGCCGGTGGTGAGCGCCGGCATCAGCAGACAGGACAGGGCCTTTCCCGGCGTGGCCCAGCCGGTGTCGGGGAAGCCTTGCGCGGGCAGCAATCCCAACAGTCCCGTGCCACGGGAGAACAGCAGGATCAGCAGTAGGCCGCCCCACAATGCGGGCACCGCGCCGCCCACGATCGCAATGCCGTGAAACAGGCCGCGCAGCCGCGGATTGCGAGTCAGGACGGCCGCGCAGCCAAGCGGCAGGCCGATCGCCAGCGCGATCAGCAGGCTCAGCACAATCAGAGGGAACGTTACGGCGGCGCGCATGGCGATCTGCCGCGCGACCGGCCGTCCGCCGACTGTGGACACGCCGAGGTCGCCATGCAGCAGGCCCGCCATCCAATCGCCATATTGTGCGACGAGCGGCTTGTCCAAGCCGAATTCGGCGCGCAGCGACGCAATGCGTTCGGGGGTGGCGTTCGTGCCGGCGATGACCGCGGCGACGTCTCCCGGCAATACGCGCAGCATCACGAACACCAGCGCGGACAGGCCCACCAAAGCCGCTACGAACAGCGCCAGCCGCTTTCCCACGAATCGCATGGAAATACCGTTCCCTTACTTATTCTTGGAGATCTGCCACAACGGCAGCACCGTCTGGCTGAGCTTGCTGGGGAAGCCCTGCACGTGCTTGTCGACGGCCACCGTCACGCGGTAGCCGAACAGCCAGTCCGCCGGCGCGTCCTCGCTTACGGCCTTCGCCGCCTGCTTCAGGTATTTCGCGCTGTCGGCCTCGTCGGTGGCTTCCAAAGCCTTGGCGTACAGTTCCTGCGCCTGCTTGCCGTCGTAATGGTAGTAGTAGTCCGGCGTGGTCCACTTGTAAAAGTCGTGGCTTTCGGCGTGGTCCACCAATGACAGCTCGTAGTCGCCGTTGGCGTGCACGTTCTGCAGCCATGTGGAGAATTCCACATAGTCGATCTTCAAATCGATGCCGATTTTGGCGAGCTGGCTTTTAAGCTGGTCGCCCAGTTCGGTGCCGTACGTGTTGGCGTAGGTGAGGGTGAGCCGCAACGGCTTGTCGGTGGTATAACCGGCTTCCTTCATGAGTTCCTTGGCCTTGTCCACGTTGTACGGGTACAGGCCGGTCAGGTCCTCGTAACCGGGGTCGACGGACGGGATCGGACCGCCGAGCGCGTAGTCGACGTTGCCTCGGGAGGCGATGATCTCCTTGTGGTTGATGGCGTAGCGGATGGCCTGGCGGACGCGCTTGTCCTTGAGTTTGGCGTTCGTGCAGTTGAAGGCGAGGACGAACTTGTCGCTGCCGTCGGCCGCGGACACCGTGTATGTGCTGGCATCCAATGATTTGGCGAGCGTGGCGTTCACCGGGGAAAGCACGTCGACGTCACCGCTTTTCAGCGCGTTGACGGCTGCGTTGTCGTCGGTGAGGAAGCGGATCACCACGTTCTGGGTGGCGGGCTTGTGTGCGGTTCCCCAATATTTCGGATTGGCTTTGAGCACCATTTTGCTGGCCGAGTCGAAGGATTCGACGGTGTACGGGCCGGAGCCGACCGCTTCGGTTTTCGCGTTGTATTTGGCGTTTTTGTCAAACACGAGGCCAGGACGTCCGGTCAGATACCACAGCAGGTTGGAGTCGGGGGTGGAAAGGGTGAGCTTGACCGTGTTGGCGTCCACCGCTTCGGCCTTGTCGAGGCTGGCCACCTGGTTGGCGTTGTAGTACTGCTTCTCCTTGAGCTGGTTGATGGACCAGGCCACGTCGTCGGCGTCAAGTTTGTCGCCATTGGAGAAACACATGTTGCTGTTGAGATGGAACGTGTAGGTTTTGCCGTCCTTGGAAATGTCCCAGGATTTCGCGAGACCCGGCTGCACTTTGTTGTCGGAGTCTCGAGACAGCAGGCTTTCGTAAATGTTGCCGATCAGCACCTGTTCGATGGCGGAACCGGACTGATGACGGATGTCAAGACTGACGGGGGCGAGTTTCAATCCGATGGTGACGGTATCGGCCTTGCTTTTGGTTCCGGCAGCGCCGTTTGTGCCGGCATTGCGTACCACGACGACGGCGATGATGATGGCGATGACCGCGACCACGCCCACCAGGACGCTGATCCACCGTTTCGACCCGTGCCGTTTCGGTGATTTGGCACGCGCGTTCAGCGTGGTGTCGGTGCTGGCTTCGCCGATACGCGGCTCGGCATGCTGTTCGATCTTCTGTCCGGTTGCGCCGGCTTCGCCGTGCGCACCTGAAGATGGCGACATGATGACTCCTCTTTGATGTTCAATGCTGGTTGGTTGACCGCCTCCATGAGGTCGATCACCAAGGTCCGATGGTACACCGTATGCCATACCCTCCGCATTCCTCGCGGGCCACCGCACAGGTTATATACTTGGGGAGTCGCTGGCATGTCTCGTAGGAAAAAAGGACGGTTGGTCCATGACACATATTCTTCTCGGAGTCACCGGCAGCATCGCCGCGTTCAAGGCCTGCCATCTCGCCTCCGATTGGAGCAAGCAGGGGCATGAGGTGCGTGTGGTGATGACCGCCGCCGCACAGGAGTTCGTCACTCCCCTGACGTTCAGTTCCCTCACCCACACGCCGACACGCACGTCCATGTTCGCCGCCGGACATCGTCCCGGCGCTACGGCCGACGTGGCACCCGGACCGGACGGTCCGCCGCAGATCAGCCACGTGGCCGACGCGAAGTGGGCGAATCTGCTGGCAGTCGCTCCGGCGAGCGCCGATATCATCGCGAAAATCGCCTGCGGCATCGCCGATGACCAGCTGACCAGCACCATACTCGCGTACGACAAGGGACCGAAGATCCTGTGCCCCGCCATGAACGTGCATATGTATGGAAACGCCGTGACGCAACGCAATCTCAATACCTGCCGTGAGCTCGGTTGGACGATTGTGGAGCCGGAAAGCGGCATGCTGGCCTGCGGCGACGCCGGCAAGGGACGTATGGAGGAGCCGGCACGCATCGAAACGGCGGTGAAAGCGCTGCTGCTTGCGAATCGTCCGGACGGCGAGCTGCCGCTTAAGGGACTTGCCGTGCTCGTCACCGCCGGCCCGACGCAGGAGCCGCTTGATCCGGTGCGGTTCCTCACCAACCATTCCACCGGCAAGATGGGGTATGCCTTGGCCGAACAGGCACGCGATCTGGGCGCGCAGGTGACGCTTGTGTCCGGTCCGGTGGCGTTGGACGCCCCGTATGGCGTGGATGTGGTCGATGTCACGACCGCACGGGATATGTTCGATGTGGTGACGAGCCGTTTCTCGGACACGGACATCACCGTCATGGCCGCGGCCGTCGGCGATTTCCGCCCGGTCGAGCAGGCCCGGGACAAGATCAAGAAGAACGGGCGCAGCGGCATCGAGCTCGAGCTCACGTCGAATCCGGACATTCTGGCTTGGGCCGGCGAGCATAAGCGGCCGGACCAGACATTGTGCGGATTCGCCATGGAGACGCGCGACCTTGAGGCCAACGCGGCGAAGAAGCTTAACGGCAAGCATTGCGACATGCTGGTGGCCAACAATCTGCGCACCCCCGGCGCCGGTTTCGCAGCGGACACGAACGTGGTGACGGTGCTGACGCCGGGCGAAACCGTAGACAGGCCAAGCATCGAACGGTGGAGCAAGATGGGCAAGGACGCACTTGCGAAACGTATTCTTGTCAAGCTCGCAGCCATGCGTGCGGACGGCGAACGGCGCTAACCGCAGCATTTTCGAATCGCAATAACCGTATCAATCGCAATAATCGCAATATTTCAACGGAACTTCCGCAAAACGCGAAGGAGAACGCAACATGCTTCTGATGGCTGTGGATATCGGCAACACGAACGTCGTGATCGGTTTCATCGACGATGGGCGCATCGCGGGCACGTACCGCATCACCACGAAGGCGAACCACACGTCCGACGAATACGGGCTGATGATCACGCAGTTCCTGGCTTTGAGCGGCTACAAGCCGGCGGATGTCGATGATGTGATCATTTCGTCCGTGGTGCCGAAGGTCATGCATTCGTTCCGTGCGAGCATCGTGAAGTTCCTCGACATCGATCCGATGATCGTGGGACCGGGCATCAAAACGGGACTCAACATCCGCATGGACAATCCGCAGAACATGGGCGCGGACTGCATCGCCGACTGCGCGGGCGCGTATTACGAGTATGGCGGGCCGATTCTGGTGGCTGATTTCGGCACGGCCACCACGTTCAACTACGTCACCGCGGACGCGTCGGTGATTTCCGGACTGATCACCACCGGTATCCGCACCGCCGCGGCCGCACTGTGGGAAGGGACGGCGCAGCTGCCGGAAGTGGAGATCACCCGTCCGAAGTCGATTCTGGCGAAGTCCACGAAACCGGCCATGCAGGCGGGCCTGTACTACAACTTCCTCGGCGGCATCGAACGCACGATCGCGCAGTTCCATAAGGAGATCGACGAGGATTTCCGTGTGGTGGCGACGGGCGGATTGAGCCGCGTGTTCGCCGACGACACGAACATGATCGACATTTACGATCCGGACCTGATTTTCAAGGGCATGCGGCACATCTACGACCGCAACGTCCGCTGATTCAAGAGCCAGCGACGGGAACCGGCGATCATAGCCCGGCAATCTGAAAACCGACGGCCTGCGGATAATGCGCTATCCGCAGGCCGCAATCGATTAAACCAATTACACAGACGCTATTGGATGGTGAAGCCCTGGTTGGCTCCGTATTCTTTCAGGTCCTTCTGCCATAGGGCTATGCCGCCCTTAAGTTTGATGCGGTCGGACGATTCGGTGTTCTTCAACGCATCGCCGATGTTGGAGGTGTCGGAGACCTGACCGCCTGCGGCGATGATGTTGAGCCTGTTCTGCTCTTTGCGCAGCAGGCTCGACCATTTGTAGGCCTTGCCCACCGTGGACCGGAAGTCGCTGCGCGCATACACTTCGAACGGCAGATACTGGTATCCGGTCGACACGTTCTCCGCGGCCTGGGACAGCACGCGGTTGTATTCCTGCCCGCCGAAATAGGGCACTTCGATGCCACGGTCGTCGGTCACCGTGGTCTTGCTGAGGAATTTCGAGTCGGATAGGGTGTTTTTGTCGGCTGGGAACGCGCCGCCATCCACGCGGGTTGTGATGCCTTTGGCATTGTGGCAGGCGTATTCGATGAAACGGTATGAGGCTTCGGGTTTGCGGGAACGTTGCAGCACGGCAAGGGCCGAACCGCCGTTTTCCGATGTGGTGGCCTTGCCGTCGGGCGTCGGCATCTGGGCCACGCGCCACAGGCCGGCCGCGCCGGGAATGTCGGACATGAGCAGCGAAGGCAGCCATGCGCCGGAGAACAGCGAGGCGACTTTGCCTTGTCCCACGGCCGATTTCCATCGATCCGACCATGACGTGAGGTTTGTTGCCACCAAACCCTCATCGATCATCTTCTGCCAGAATTCGGTGAATTCGCGGGTGCCTTTATCTTCGGTGAGTCTGATGGTCACGTTCTTGCCATCGTTGGACGTGGAGAACGGGCGTCCGCCGGCGAGCCAGATCATCGTGTCGTAGAAGCTGGCGTCGCCGGAATCGGCGGTGATGTACACGCCGATTTTCTTGAGTTTTTTGGCGGCCTCGTAGTAGTCGTCCCATGTGCGGATCTTGGACGTGTCCACGCCAACCTGTTCGAACACGCTGTTGTTATAGAAGAAGGCCATCGGGCCGGAGTCCATGGGAAGCCCGTACACCCGTCCGTTGAGCTGCACCGACGCCCAGGTGCCGGGCGTGTAGAAATCGGCATAGCCTTCGGTTCTGCCGGTGATGGGCACGAGCTGGCTGCTGACCGCGTACTGGCGCAATGCGTAATATTCCAGCTGCACCACGTCGGGAATGCCGTAACCGTCTTGGATGGCGTTGTTGAGTTTGTCGTAACCGCTGGTGTTCTTCCAAACCACGCGGATGTCGGGATTGTCTTTTTCGAAGCCGACGATGACCTGTTTCATGCTCGGCTCCCACGACCATACGGTGATCTGTGTGCGTGTGTCCGTATTGGCCCCGCATGCGGCGGCGCTGGCCGCCATGACGCCCGCGCAGCAGATGGCGATGAGCTGCTTCACCAGTTTCGCCGATTTCAGCACCACGCCCACGGACCTCCGTTTTGTATTTCGCCTGCGATTACCACCATAAGATTATACGGGTCATGCGGAAGCCACGCACAAGCCTGGAAAGACTCCCCATATCCACCCAAATACGCCGAATGCGGAAGAACCGCTCCGGAAGCGAACTTCCAAAGCGGTTCCCTGCGATATCGCATCGGCGGCTAAGCCGGTACGCAATCAAGCTTCGATGCCGAGCTTGGCGCGTTCCTTCTTGGAATACATGAAGGCCGGCAGCTGACGGCCCTGCTTGAGCCAGGCATGGTATTCGGCGGTGGCCGCGAACTCCACATCGGACGCGGAGTTCAGGCAGGTTTCCACGGAATCCTGGATGACGCCGATGATGAAGCCGACGCCCACCACCTGCATGGCGATGTCGTTGCTGATGCCGAACAGCGAGCAGGCCATCGGGATGAGCAGCAGCGAGCCGCCTGCCACGCCGGACGCGCCGCATGCGCCGAGCGCGGAGACCACGGACAGCAGGATGGCCGCCGGCAGGGAGATCTGGATGCCGAGCGTGTTGGCGGCAGCCATGGCCATGATGGTGATGGTGATGGCCGCGCCGTTCATGTTGATGGTGGCGCCCAGCGGAATGGACACGGAGTACATGTCCTTGTCAAGCCCGAGCTTCTCGCACAGCTGCATGTTGACGGGGATGTTCGCAGCGGAGGAGCGGGTGAAGAACGCGGTCAGGCCGGATTCCTTGAAGCAGCGGTAGACCAGCGGGTACGGGTTGCGGCGCAGGAAGATGAAGATGACGAGCGGGCCGAACACGAGCACCATGAGCAGCATGGTGCCGACGAGCAGGAGCAGCAGGCTGCCGTACTTGGTGAATGCGGACAGGCCGTTGTCGGCCACGTTGGTGAACACGAGGCCCATGATGCCGAACGGGGCGAGGTTGATGACCCAGCGGATCACCTGGGACACGGCGTCGGCCACGTTGGCCATGAACGCTTTGGAGCTTTCGTTGGCGATGGACTTCATGGCGAGTCCGAACAGGCAGGCCCACATCAGGATGCAGATGTAGTTGCCATCGATGATGGCCTGGATCGGATTGGCCACGATGTTGGTCAGCAGCGTCTGGATGACTTCGGAAAGGCCTTGCGGCACCACGTCGGCTTTGGCGGCCTTGCCCAAGGACAGGGTCTGCGGGAATAGACGGGAGGTCAGCACGGCCACGACCGCTGCCAGGAACGTGGTGAACAGGTACAGGAACAGCACGGTGCCGAAACGGCGGTCGAGTTTCGACGTGCCCTGCGCAAGGGCGCTGGCCACCAGTACGAACACCAGAATCGGTGCCACGGCCTTCAACGCGGCCACGAACAGGGTGCCGAATTCGCCGATCCAGGTCACGTGGGGCATGGTCAATGCCAGCACGGTGCCGATGATCAGGCCGACGATGATACGGACGATCAGCGATGCGCCGTTGTAGATGTCGGCGACGCCGCGGACGGCTTTCGAGATTTTACCCATGGTTCTCTCTTACTCTCGTGATGCCGGAAACGCTCCGGCAAGTCAACAGAACGCCATGATAATCGGGCGTGTCGGGCGAGATAGGGGAATGTCCAAAATCGTGGGTTTCTATAAGCCCGCGCCCAACGGCACGTGCGATACGAATCGACGTGGCTCGCCGTTGAGCGGGTCATCGAATCGCAGTTCGCGCGCCACCAATTCCAAGGGTTGCGAGAAGTCGTCGTACGCGCGCTGCACGATGTCCGGGTAGAAATCGTCGCCCAATATCGCCAGTCCGAGCGAATTCATATGCACACGCAACTGGTGCGTCTTGCCGGTTTTCGGATGCAGCGTGTAATTCACGTACGGTCTGCCGGCAACGAAGCGGATGCCGCTTCCCCGTTCGATCAGCGTTTCCGCGTTGGGCACGTCGGCGCTTTCGTACGCCTGCAATCGTCCGCGATCCTTGTTGATATGCGACCTGCGTACCAGCGGAAACGGCAGGTGCCGGTCGATGCGCCCCGCCGTTCCATATCGCGGCCGCTGTGTCGGGGCGAGCGGTGCCAGGCATTCGTAGGTTTTGACGGTTTTGCGATTTTGGAACAGCATCTGGTACGCGCCTCGCGCAGACGGATTACGTACGAACACGACGACGCCTGCGGTCAGTCGGTCCAAACGGTGCGCCGGCGTGATGTTCGGCTCGTCGTACCGCTCGCACAACCGGACCAGCGCGGTTTCGCGATACCACATGCCGCGTGGCGTGGTGGCGAGGAAATGCGGCTTGTCGATGACGATGATGTTCTCGTCCTCGTACAGAACCTCATATTCGAAGGGAATATGAGGTTCCTCGAGCACGTAACGGTGCCTGCGTTCGCTACTCAACGGTGACGGACTTGGCGAGATTGCGCGGCTTGTCGACGTCGTAGTTCTTGAGCTTGGCCATGTCCATGGCGAACAGCTGCAGCGGCACCACGTCCACCAGCGGGCTCATCAGCGTCGGGCATGCGGGACGCCAGAAGACCACGTCGGCGTAACGTTCCACGTCCGGATCGTGTTCCTCGGCCACGGCGATGATGTAGGCGCCACGGGCCTTGACCTCTTCGATGCCGGAGATGACTTTGGAGTGCAGCACGTTGCGGCCGCGCGCCGGCGGCACGATGAATACGACCGGTTCGCCTTCGTCCACCAAAGCGATCGGACCATGTTTCAGTTCGCCCGCGGCGAAGCCTTCGGTGAACGTGTAGGCGATTTCCTTGAGCTTCAACGCGCCTTCCATGGCCACCGGATAGCCCACATGGCGGCCGAGGAACAGGAACGATTTCGCATCCACCATCTGTTCGGCGGCTTCCTGCACGGTCTTGGTCTGGGTGTCGAGGACCCACTGGATTTTGCGGGGCATGTCCTTCAGAGAGTCCAAAGTCTGGGCGATTTCGTCTCGATACATGGCGCCCTTGACTTGGGCCAGATACAGGCCGAGCACGTATGCGGCGGTGATCTGCGCCACGAACGCCTTGGTGGAGGCGACCGCCACTTCCGGACCGGCGTGGGTGTAGAGCACCGCGTCGGATTCGCGTGGGATGGACGCGCCCTGCGTGTTGCAGATGGCCAATACCTTGGAGCCCTGTTCACGCGCGTGGCGCAACGCCATCAGCGTGTCCATGGTCTCGCCGGACTGCGAGATGGCCACCACCAACGTTCGGGGGGTGAGGATCGGGTCACGGTAGCGGAATTCGTGGGCGAGTTCCACTTCTACCGGAATGCGCACCCAATGCTCGATGGCGTATTTGGCCACCATGCCCGCATACGCGGCCGTGCCGCAGGCGATGACGATGATCTTGTCGATGGCTTTGAAATCATGCTCGTCGATGCGCACCTCATCGAGGTTGATGTTGCCGTTCTCGTCGAGACGCCCCAGCAGAGTGCGCTGCACGGCGGCCGGATCCTCATGGATCTCCTTGTCCATGAAGGAGTCCCAACCGCCTTTTTCGGCGGCGGACGCATCCCAGTCCACGGTGTAGGTCTTCGGATCGGGCACGATGTTGCCCATGAAGTCGGAGACGACGACCTTGTCTGCGGACACCATCACGGCCTGGTCCTGGTCGATTTCCATGGCGCGCTTGGTGTAGGCCACGAACGCGGCCACGTCGGAGCCGAGGAAGTTCTCGCCTTCGCCAAGACCGACCACCAGCGGCGAATCGTGACGGGCGCCGACCACGATGTCCGGCTGGCGCACATCGGTGGCGAGGATGGTGAACGCGCCTTCCAACATGCGTGCGAGACGGCGGACGGCCTTGAACAGGTCAGGCTTGCCGGTCTCTTCGATGATCTTGTCGCTGATCTTGCCCAGCAGCTTCGCCGCGACCTCCGTATCGGTTTCGGAAACGAAATGGTAGCCTTCCGTCTGCAGGTCGAGACGCAGCTGGGACGCGTTTTCGATGATGCCGTTGTGGATGATGGCCACTTTGCCGTCACGCGAGGTGTGCGGATGCGCGTTGGTGTCGTTCGGCACGCCGTTGGTGGCCCAACGGGTGTGGCCGATGCCCACGGTGGCTTCCGGCATCGGATCGCGTTCGATGTCCCGCACCAGGTTGGCGAGACGGCCGGCCTTCTTACGCACCGCCACATGGTCCATGCCGGGCGCGGTCAACGCCACGCCGGCCGAATCATATCCACGGTATTCCAATCGCTGAAGACCCTGGAGGCAGACCTCCAAGGGTTTGCCGCACGCGGTCCGAACATTTCCTGCATATCCTACGATTCCACACATAGCTCCTTAGCCTATCGGGTAAGGATGTCAATCATGAAACCAAGCCGCGCGTCCTTACAAATCTTTGCCATATATGCGGAATCCCACTCCCCCAGGGAAATCGTGCGAACCAGTGGCGCACGCAACGCGCCCATCGTCGGCAGCAAAAAGAAAACCCAACCCACCGGACGTCTGCGGACGCTTGACGTCAGTGGATTGGGAATTTACGGCAGTACGACAGCCTTACTTGCTACAGGACGTGCTGCAAGAAGTCCTTAAACCTCGACTCCTTCGGATGGTCGATGATCTCCGGTCCGCCCTGTTCGACGACCACGCCACCGTCCATGAAGACGATCTGGTCGGCGACCTCGCGCGCGAAGCCGATCTCATGGGTGACGACCACCATGGTCATGCCTTCCTTGGCGAGGTCGAGCATGACGTTGAGCACTTCGCCGACGAGTTCCGGATCGAGCGCGGATGTCGGTTCGTCGAACAGCATGATCTCCGGCTTCATGGCAAGCGCGCGGGCGATGGCCACGCGCTGCTGCTGGCCGCCGGACAGCTGTGCCGGATAGTAGTCGAGACGCTCCCCCATGCCGACGCGGTTCAGCTCCTGAATGGCGAGTTCGCGGGCTTCCTTCTTGTCCATGTGCTTGACGTGGACCGGAGCCTCCATGACGTTTTCAAGAGCCGTCATGTGCGGGAACAGGTTGAAGCGCTGGAACACCATGCCGAGTTTGGAACGCTGTTCGGCCACTTCCTTGTCGTTCAGGGTCTGCAGCACACGTTCGCCGCCCTTGTCGACGTACTTGTAGCCGATCATTTCGCCGTCGACGTCGATTTCGCCGCCGGTCAGGGTTTCCAGCTGGTTGATCAGACGCAGGAACGTGGATTTGCCGGAACCGGACGGTCCGAGAATCACGGTGACGGTGCCGGGCATGACGGTCATGTCGATGCCTTTGAGCACGTGCAGGTTGCCGAAGGCCTTGTGCACCTGGGTCGCCTTGACGGCGGGAACGATTTCGTTGGTTGTGATTTCGCTCATGGTCATTCCCCTCACGCGGTCATTCCCGCGAACGTGGCTTCGTTCTGCTTGTCGACGTCATCCTTGGGTTCGCCGAAGGTCTTGCCCGGCAGCGGCGTGCGCTTGCCGCGGGCTCCGGCGGGACGGGCGTCGAAGCCCTTGCCGAAGTGCTTTTCGAGTCGCGACTGGATGACCATCAGGATGGAGGTGATGACCAGATACCAGATGCAGGCCACGATCAGCAGCGGAATCGGCTTGTACAGACGGGTCGCGATCGCCGTGGTGGCGAACTGCAGTTCCAGCGTGAACGGCACGGCGTTGACAAGCGACGTGGTCTTCAGCATGCCGATGAATTCGTTGCCGGTCGGCGGGATGATGATGCGCATGGCCTGAGGCAGCACGATACGGCGCATGATGAGTGTACGCTTCATGCCGAGGGCCTTGGCCGCTTCGGTCTGTCCCGGGTCGACGGCTTCAAGTCCAGCACGCACGATTTCGGCCAGATAGGCGGCTTCGTTGAGCGCTAGGCCCAGCCATGCCGCGTTGAACGCGGTGATGACAGACTGGGAGTCAATGCTCCAGAATTCGATTGAGGTGAACGGGATGCCCACGCCGATACGCGGCACCAGCACCGCGAACAGACCCCAGAAGACCAGCTGCGTGTACACAGGGGTTCCACGGAAGAACCAGATGTAGAACCAGCTCACGCCGCGCAGCACCGGGTTGATGGATTTGCGCATGACCGCCAGAATGACCGCCAGAATGATGGCGATGACCATCGAGATGACGGTCAGCAGCAGCGTGTACTTGATGCCTTCCAGTACGTTCTCGTTGAACAGGTATTTCCAGACCACATTCCATTCGAAACGCGGATTGGTGACCAAAGCCTGCACCAGCATCGCGGCGAAGAGCGCGACGATGATGGCCGCCACGATCGGACCCGTACGCTTGACAGGCAAGGCTTTAATGCGATTGGGAATATCGAGGCCGTCGCCGTCGACTTGTTTCTTCGCCATGATGCTGTTTCCTTTTTCTATCTATCTGATGAGATCAGTTGAGGTCGGTCGGATTGATCTCAGCCTTGTCGAGAGCGCCGGACTCGACGCCCCAATGCTTGAGGATCTTCATGTACGTGCCGTCATCCATCAGCTTCTGCACGGCCTTCTGCACGGCCTCGTCGAGCTGCTGGTCGCCCTTCTTGATGGCGATGCCCTGCTTGGCCACGCCTTCAACGTCGCCGAGCGCCTCAAGCTGGCCGTCGGTCTGGGAGATCGCGTAGCCGGCGACCGGCGAATCGGCGTAGAACACGTCGGCCTTACCGGTGGCCACTGCGGTGGCGGCTTCGGCCTGACGCTTGTAGGACATCACTTCGGCCTTCTTGTCGGCCTTGCAGCCCTTGGCGATCTTGTTGGCCTCGTCCTCCTGGACGGTGCCGGTCTGCACTGCGATCTTCGCGCCGCACATGTCGGAGGTGTCGAGCTTCTTCGGGTTGCCCTTCTGCACGGCCCACGTGGAGCCGGCGCGGTAGTAGCTTACGAAGTCGACGGACTGCAGACGCTCTTCGGTGATGGTCATGGCGGTGATGCCCAGATCGTACTTGGAACCGATGGACGGGACGATGGTGTCGAACATGGAGGAGACGATCTTCGGCTTCAGGCCCAGCGTCTGGGCGATGGCCTTGGACATGTCCACATCGTAGCCGACCGGGGTCTTGCCGTCTTCGGCGTAGAATTCGGCCGGAGCATAGGACAGTTCCATGCCGACGGACAGCTCGCCGTCCTTGACGGTCTTCGCGGAGGCGGCCAGCTTGGCCAGCTCGTCATCCTTCTTGATGGTGCTCACATCGTAACCAACGGTGGTGTTCTTCGCCTTCGAGTCGCTTTTGGCGTCACCGGAATCCGTGGTGCCGCATGCGGCGACGGAGAACATCATGGCCGCGCTCAGCGCGAGAGCGGCAAACGATTTGAATTTCAACGACATAGTGGGTTCTCCTTCTATTCTCTTCCCATCCACTGAACGGTAATCGTCCATTTGCCAATCAGACGTCCAGTATTCCAAAGGCACACGATAAAACCGCAATGCTACGCCGACGTTAATCGGCAAAAAGCGTAGGGGCATCGATCCATATACGTCCGATGCCCCTACGCCCGCAGCGTCAGTGCGCCGATCAGCCCAAATCGGTCGGGTTGATCTCGGCCTTGTCGACGGCGCCGGATTCGACGCCCCAATGCTTGAGGATCTTCATGTACGTGCCGTCATCCATCAGCTTCTGCATGGCCGCCTGCACCGCCTTGGCCGTGTCGGAATCACCCTTCTTGATGGCCACGGCCTCCTTGGTCACACCGACGTCCTCACCAAAGGCCTCAAGCTGGTCGTCGGTCTGGGAGATCGCATAACCCGCGACCGGCGAATCGGCGTAGAACACGTCGGCCTTGCCGGTGACGACGTTGGTGGTCACATCGGTCTGCAGCTTGTTGGACAGGATCTGGATGTCAAGCTTGTTGTCCGCCTTGCACTGTTCGGCGCCCTTGTTGACTTCCTCCTCCTGTGTGGTGCCGGTCTGCACCGCGATCTTCAATCCGCACAGGTCGGACGTGTCGATCTTGCCCGGGTTGCCCTTCTTGACCACCCACGTGGAGCCGGCCTTGAACATGCTGACGAAGTCGACGGCCTTCATGCGTTCCGGGGTAATGGTGAACGACGAGACGCCGATATCGTACTTCGAACCGATCGACGGAATGATCGAATCGAAATTCGACGTCTGCGGATCCGCCTCGAGGCCGAACGTTTTCGCCAACGCCTTGACGATGTCCACGTCGAAGCCGACCGGCGTCTTGCCGTCCGCGGCCAGGAACTCGGCCGGCGCGTACGACGTATCCATGCCGACGGTCAGCTTGCCGTCCTTGGTGACGGAGGACGGCAGCATCTTGGCGATCTTCTCGTCCTTCTTCACGCCGGACACGTCGTAACCGGTGGTCGACGACGAATTCGAATCGTCGGAAGCTTGGGAATCCGTTTTGTCGGAGGTTCCGCAGGCTCCCATCGAGACGACCATCGCCGCGCTCAACGCGAGCGCCGCCCAACCTTTCAGGTTCCTCATCATGGCAAGTCCTCTCTTCAACCCAGCCAAATCAACCAGCCAAACGCGGCTATGGCATAACCTAAGAGCGGATTGCTACGAGCGTATTAACGGACGCAAAAGTTCCGAAACATTCACTCGTTGGTGCCGGGGGTGTTGATCTCCGGCTTGCTGATGGCACCGTCCTGAACACCCCAGTACTTGAGGATCTTCATGTAGGTGCCGTCGTCGATGAGCTTCTGCAGGGCCTTCTGCAGGGCCTCGTCCATCTGCTGGTCGCCCTTCTTGACGACGATGCCTTCCGGGGCGATGCCTTCGGTCTTGCCAAGCGTTTCGAGTTCGCCGTCGGTCTGCGCGATCGCGTAGCCGGCGACCGGCGAATCGGCGTAGAACACGTCGGCCTTGCCGGTGACGACGTTGGTGGTCACATCGGTCTGCAGCTTGCTGGAGATGACGTCCATCTCCGCCTTGCCGTCTGCCTTGCATTGCTTGGCCATCTTGTTGGCGGCGGTCTCCTGCATGGTGGCGGTCTGCACGGCCACCTTCTTGCCGCACAGATCGGACGTGTCGACCTTGTTCGGGTTGCCCTTCTTCACGGCCCATGCGGAGCCGGCGTTGAAGTGGCTGACGAAGTCGACCGCCTCGAGGCGTTCCTTGGTGACGGTGAACGACGAGATACCGATGTCATACTTGGCGCCGACGGCCGGAATAATCGAATCGAAGTTCGCGGTTTCCGGATCGGCCTCAAGACCGAACACTCCGGCCAGCGCCTTGGCGATGTCCACGTCGAAGCCGACCGGCGTCTTGCCGTCCGCGGCCAGGAATTCGGCCGGCGCGTACGACGTATCCATGCCGATGGTGAGCTTGCCGTCCTTGGTCACATAATCCGGCAGCATTTTGGCGATCGCGTCGTCCTTCTTCACGCCGGAAACATCGTAACCGGTCAGTTCGCTGGACTTCGAACTGGATTTCGACGCCGAGGCGTCGCTGTCGTCGCTGGTGCCGCATGCCGCGCCGGTGGCGAGCATGGCCACGCTCAACATGAACGCGGCGGCGGTTTTCAGGGCTTTTCCTGCTTGCATGTTCCCTCTCCTATGGATTCATATCGGCCTGTTCAGCCGAACCGTATCCTAGCGTAAAGAGGGTGTGTTACAAAAATTTTCCTGAATCGGCGTTCTTTCACTATGTGAAACCGGAATTTTTCCGATTTATCGCACCTGCTTGTTGGCGTATCGCATGGCTCGCAGCGCCTCGCGCTTGTCCTGCTCCTCGCGAAGCGACTGGCGCTTGTCGAATTCCTTCTTGCCTCGGGCGAGCGCGATCTCGACCTTGACACGGCCGTCTTTGAAATACAGGCTCAGCGGAATGATGGTGAATCCCTTGGCCTGGGTTTGGCGGGCCAGCTTGTCGATCTGCGCCGCATGCAGCAGCAGCTTGCGCTTGCGTTTGGGTGCGTGGTTGTTCCACGTGCCGTTGAGATATTCAGGAATGTTGGCTCCCTCAAGCCACATCTCCCCACGACGGTCGATGGTGATGAACGATTCGGCCAGCGACGCCCGTCCTTCACGAAGCGACTTCACTTCGGTGCCGGTCAACACGAGACCGGCCTCATACTTGTCTTCGATGGCGTAGTCGTGACGCGCCTTCTTGTTCTGCGCGATCGGTTTGGTTCCCTGTTCCTTGGCCATGTCGGACCTCCTTCCCGGTTCTTTCGATCAGTGTATGCAACGCGACTCCGTCGACCATATCACGAAAGCGCGTCGCCCGACGATGCGGACGGCGCGCTTGCCGTGGTTTCATGTCTGGAACGGAACCGTCAGTAGTGGACGTACTGGTAGGCTCCGGCGTTGGAGATCGTCTCCCAAGCCGGGAACGTCGCGAAGCCGGTGCCGCCTTCGGAGATCAGGACCGAACCGTCGGCGTTCACGCGTTCCACGACGGCCACGTGGCCGTACTGCCAGTCGGCGGTCCAATGTCCGCCTACGCTTTGGCCGCGCGCGAACACCATCGCCGCGCCGACATGCGGGGTGTTGTTCACCAGGTATCCGAGTCCACGAGCGGTATTGGCCCAATCGGCGCCGTTGCCCATGTAGGAGCCGACCGGAAGGCTCAGCTGGGAACGCCTCAGGTATGCCCACAGCGTGCACTGGCGGGACGGATACGCGGCACCGCCGACCGTGTTGCCGGTGTTGTGTCCGTAGCAGTATCCGGAACCGGCCGGGCAATTGCCGGGCACCGCATAGTTCATGCCGCCGGCGCCGCCGGAATTGTTGTTATTGGGCGTCGGAGCCGGCGCAGGTGCAGGCGCGGGAGCGGGATTGTAGTTCGTGTTGTTGTTCGGACGCGACTGCTGCTGGTTGTTATTGGGGTTGACAGCGGCGTTGTTGGAATTGTTGTACTGGTTGTTCCATGAATCGATCTGCGATTTCATGGCGACGATGTCCGCCGCTTCCTTGGCGCTCTGCGTTGTCAGCTGGCTCTTCTGCGATTCGAGCTTCTCACGTTTCACCGTGCCCTCGTCACGCAGCTTCTGCAGGGCGGTCTGCTTGGCGCTGGCCTCGCTTGCCGCCTGCTGGGCGCTTGCCGCCTGCTGGTCGGCCTGCTCCTTGAGCTGGGTGATCTTCTGTTCGATGGCGCCCAGACGGTCCTTGCGGTTCATCGACGTGTTCAGCTCGTTCGCCGCGTCGGTTGCCGCGTTGGATTCGCTTCGCGTGACCGCGGCCTGCGACTGCATCTTGTTGACGAAATCGTCGGCGGTCGTCGAATCGGTGACGAAATCCAGCACATCCGACGTACTGGAGCCGTGGAAGCTTTCGCGGGCGAGCTGTGCGACGGCGGCCTTGGCGTCATCATAGTCGGAGCCGGTCTGCTTGATCTGCTCCTCAAGGTTCGCCTTGTCCTGCTGGGCCGCTTGCAACCGCTGCGTGGTCGCTTCCGCCAGGCTCTGCGCCTGTTCTGCCGCCTGCTGGGCAGATTCCGCGGCCTCGACCGCCGCAGGAATCTGGTTGTCGTTCAAATCGGCCAACTGCAGAATCGTGTCGGCGAGATCGCTGCTCACGCCGGCAAGCTGCGACTTCAGCTTGGCGTGGTTCGACACCTTCGCCTGGTATTCCGACATGCTCACGGCATGCGCCTGCGGAGCCGGCGCGGCGACGACCGCGACGCCGCCGGCGCAGAACATAGCCGAAGCAAGCATCAGTCCAACGATGGGCCGCACCTGTCTCGTCATTTTCCTAGACATGTATTCCCTTCCCGAAATCCACCTATTTCGACATTGTATCCAGCAAACTTCAAATATGCTGAACATCTCGTTCAGCACTCCGCCGGTTTATGCCTTCAGGTACTTCCTCAGCGAGATGCTGGACGCGACGATCGACAGCACGACGGCTCCCACCACAAGGGCCGGTGCAAGCAGCCATACCGTCTTCTGGTTGATCAGAGGCATCCACTGCACGCTCTTCGACAGCCAATCCGTGATGAACAGCTTCACCATGGCGCTCAACGTTCCGCAGGCGAGCAGCGAACCAATCAGCGACGCGAACACGCCTTCCAACACGAACGGCAGGCGGATGGTCCAGTTCGAGGCTCCCACCAGTCGCATGATCTCGGTCTCGTTCTTACGCGAGGCGGCACTCATGCGAATCGTCGTGCCGGTCAGCATGATGGCCACCAGGATCATCACGCCGGCGAGCGCCACGGTGACCGCCGTCGCACGGTTCAGCACCGAGAAGACCGGGTCGAAGATCTTGCGTTGATCCTGCACTTCCTCGACACCGGTGCGGCCGCTCAACACTTCGGATACCACTTGGTATTTGGTCGGGTCCTTCAGCTTCAGACGCAGCGACCCCTGCATGTCGGCGGCGGTGAGCACGCGTCCTTGGTATTCGCCGTTCGGATACTGCTTGAGGAAGGTGTTCTTGTAGAAGTCCTCACGGCTCACATATGTGATTTTGGAGACGATGTTGCCGGCTTCCTCGTTGATCACGTTCTCCAGATCGACGATCTCCTGGTTGGAAGGCGCCTTGCCCGACGAGCAGGACGCCGCCTGGCTGGCACCGTCCGGGCACAGCCATACGACCACTTCGACCTTGTCGTACCATTCGCCCTTCGCGGCGGTGATCTGTGCCTGCATCAGGCCGGATACGCCGATGAACAGGAAGGAGATGAATGTGACCAGCATGACGGAGATGATCATTGAAACATTGCGCTTGAGGCTGTTCCATGTTTCGGAAAGGATGAAACGAAAACGCATCAGTCGTGCTCCTTGGTGTCCTCAGGGTTTTCATCGGACGGTGCCGGCGGGACGGGCGGTTCGGGCGGTGTCGGAGGCTCGGTTTGGGTCGGTGGAACGGGCGGTGCAGGCGGAGCGGACAGCGCCGATACTTCGTCGGCACCAGTCTCGGAGGCATCATTTTCAGCGGAGGTCTTGGCCTGTTCGTTCCGTTCGGTTTGCTCGGCCTGTTCCTGGTCGGCCATCTGTTCGAGGCTCAGTCCCTTGCCCCAGGTCAAGGTGGTCTCCACTGACGCGAAGGCCTCGCCGTAACGGCCGGTGCGTCCGGAATGCACGGATTTGGCAAGACGGGCGATGCCGTCGTTCCCCTGTCCGTCATGGACGGCAGCGGCGACCACATCCACGGCGTTCACCACGGTTTCGGCGCGCGTCGCGCCTTCCACGTCGACGGTGTCGTCAGGAGCGTTCGTTGAATCGATGGCGTTCTGTCGACGGTATTTCGCGTTCGGATCGGAAGTGCCCAATGCCTGGTGCGATTTCGACTCGACTTCGGCGTCCGGGAAATACAGCGCGGAATCGTAGGATCCCTGCTGCTCGTCGCGCACGATCTTGCCGGTGTGCAATTCGACCACGCGTTTGCGCATGGAGTTGACGATTTCCTCGTTGTGCGTGGCCATGACGATGGTGGTGCCGGTACGGTTGATGGCGTCCAACACTTCCATGATGCCCAGCGACGTGGTCGGGTCGAGGTTGCCCGTAGGCTCGTCGGCGAGCAGGATCTGAGGATGGTTCACATACGCCCTTGCGATGGCGACGCGTTGCGCTTCGCCGCCGGACAGCTCATGGGGGTAGTTGTTTTCCTTGCCTGTGAGCCCCACCGTCTGCAGTACTTTGGGCACCAGCGATTTGATGGTGGAACGGCTTGTGCCGATCACTTCAAGTGCGAAGGCGACGTTCTCCCATACCGTCTTGTTGTTGAGCAGCTTGTAATCCTGGAAGATAAAGCCGATCTGCCGGCGATAATGCGGCACCTGCCGTGCGGACAGGCGTCGCAGATCGTTGCCGGCGACGCGGATCTCGCCATCCGTAGCTTCCTCCTCGCGAAGCAGCAGGCTCAGCAAGGTGGTCTTGCCGGAACCGGACGCGCCCACAAGAAAGACGAAATCACCTCGATCGATGTCAAGATTGATGTCATCCAATGCGGGACGCGTGCCCTTTGGATAGACTTTGCTCACATGTTCAAGCGAGATCAGCGCCATCGTGTTTTCCCTCCGCCTATCGCTTAGGCTTCCTGTTCCTCGGCTGCCGCGCGACGCTGTTCGTGACGCCAGCGGATGCCGGCTTCGATGAACTCGTCGATGTCGCCGTCGAAGACAGCCTGGGTCTGCGAGGTCTCATACCCCGTGCGCAGGTCCTTGACCATCTGGTACGGATGCAGCACATACGAGCGCATCTGGTCGCCCCAGCTGGCCTTGATGTCTCCGGCGAGCTCCTTCTTCTTCTTGGCTTCCTCCTCGTGGCGCAGCACCAGCAGTCGGGACTGCAGCACGGCCATGGCGGCGGCGCGGTTCTGAATCTGAGAGCGTTCGTCCTGCATGGTCACCACGATGCCGGTCGGGATGTGGGTGATGCGCACCGCGGAATACGTGGTGTTCACGCCCTGTCCGCCAGGACCGGACGAGCAGTAGGTGTCGACGCGGATTTCGGAATCCGGCACGTCGATGTGATCGGTCGCTTCGACCAGCGGAACCACTTCCACGGCGGCGAAGCTGGTCTGACGGCGGCCCTGGTTGTCGAACGGGGAGATACGCACCAGACGGTGGGTGCCACCCTCCACGCTCAGTCGCCCGTATGCGTACGGGGCGTCCACCTGGAACGTGGCCGACTTGATGCCGGCTTCTTCCGCGTAGGAGGTGTCCATGACCTTGGCCTTGTATCCGTTGCGTTCCGCCCAACGCAGGTACATGCGCAGCAGCATCTGCGCGAAATCGGCCGCATCCACGCCGCCGGCGCCGGAACGGATCGTCACCACGGCGGAACGTTCGTCGTATTCGCCGTCAAGCAGCGTCTGGATCTCCATATCGTCGAGATCCTTTTGGATGCTTTCGACTTCGGCCTTCGCCTCGGCCAACGTGTCGGCGTCCTCTTCCTCCTGGCCAAGCTCGACCAGGGTCTCCACGTCCTCGATGCGCTGGTCGGCGGATGCCAGACGCTTGAGCTGCGACTGCACCGCGGACAGCTTGCTGGTCACTTTCTGTGCGTTTTCCGGATCGTCCCACAATCCGGGTTCGGCCGCTTTCACTTCAAGGTCCTTGGCCTCGGCGGTCAGTCGATCGACGTCGAGGGCCTTGGAAATGGACTCGTATTTGGCGCGCGCTTCGCTGATCGCCTCGGAGTAATCAAATTCTGCCATCGTTTACACCATACATTTCTATTACGTTCCTGACTATTCTGACATGGAGCCGTCCACGGCTCCCGCACAATCCATAAGGTTTTTCCACGTGCCCACATCCATTTCCCACATGGACGGACCGCGAACCTGTCCGCACGCATACGGGAAACCGGGGCCCGTTTCGGATCATACGGGCCCGAAGGCGTCAAAGCCCCGCGTAGATCGCAGGAATGACCAGACTCAGCAGCATCGCCGCGGCGATGACGATGCACACCGTGCGCACCATGGTGCGGCGACGGCGTTCTCGCTGCTCGCGTTCGTCCCTGTAGTCACTCATACGCGCCACTATACCGGCTCGCCCCTACTTAGCGTTTCTTGCGAAACGCCTCGAAAATCACTTGTGGTAAGGTTCTCCGGCGTTGATTTTGTATGCGCGATAGATCTGCTCCAGCAGAATCACCCGCATCAGCTGGTGCGGGAACGTCATTTTGGAAAAGCTCAGCAGGTAGTCGGCTCGTTTGAGAATCGCGGGGTCGAGTCCCAATGAGCCGCCGATGATGAGTTGGATATGGCTGGTGCCGTGGAGTCCGAGGTCGTTGATTTTCGCGGCGAGCTGTTCGCTGGTGAGCTGCTTGCCTTCGATGGCGAGGGCGATGACGAACGCGTCGTCACGAATATGTTTGGCGATGCGTTCGCCCTCTTTGGCCTTGATCTGCCGTTCGAGTCCGTCGCTGGCATGCTCCGGTGTCTTCTCGTCGGCCACTTCGACGATGCCGAGCTTGCAATACCGGCCCAGTCGTTTCGAATATTCCGCGATGGCGTCGCGCAGATACTTCTCTTTGACCTTGCCGACGGTGATCAGTGTGATTTTCACGAGTTTCCTCTTGCGGAGAGCGCGGATGACGCTCTCCGCCATTCCGTTTTCAGTTCTTGTGGAGTTTCTCGTTGAGCTCGATGCCGGTCTTGCGGTAGCGCGCCTCGATGCGGCCGGACACGGAGTTGCGGATGAACAGGATGTTGTCCTTGCCGGACAGTTCGGCGCCCTTGACGGTTTCGAGCGGTTCGCCGGCGGCGACCTTGGCCTTGTCGTAGATGGTGACCTTGGTGCCGGCGGTGACGTACAGGCCTGCTTCGACCACGCAGTTGTCTCCCAGGGAGATGCCGATGCCGGCGTTCGCGCCGAGCAGGGAGTGCTCGCCGATGGAGTTCTTGAGCTTGCCGCCGCCGGACAGGGTGCCCATGATGGACGCGCCGCCGCCGATGTCGGAGCCGTTGCCGACCACGACGCCTTGCGAGACGCGGCCTTCGACCATGGAGACGCCGAGGGTGCCCGCATTGAAGTTCACGAAGCCGGCGTGCATGACGGTGGTGCCTTCGGACAGGTGCGCGCCCAGTCGCACGCGGTCGGCGTCGCCGATGCGCACGCCGGTCGGCACGACGTAGTCGACCATACGGGGGAACTTGTCAATCGACAGCACGTTCACATCGACGTGCGGCGCCAACACAGCTCCGGACTGTCGGGTGGCGGCCATCACGTCAAGCTTGCGCAAAGCGAAATCATCGACGGCGAACGGACCGTAGTTGGTCCACACCACGTTGTTGAGCTTGGCGAAAATGCCGTCGAGATTCAACGTGTTCGGCTTGGCCAGACGCATGCTCAGCAGGTGCAGACGCAGATAGGCGTCGGCGGCGTCCTCAATCGGCTCCGCCCGCCTGGACACGGGGGAAACCGGCATGCGGGCCACCCCACCCCCGGCGGGCCC
>ENA-OQEY01000037-OQEY01000037.1-human-gut-metagenome-genome-assembly--contig:-NODE-37-length-131984-cov-5.754069_pt1 | contig 131984 bp, 128 predicted proteins | sample MGYA00242801_ERZ504647 | MGnify/ENA primary metagenome ERZ504647 (study PRJEB26092, sample SAMD00036204) | human gut metagenome | host: Homo sapiens | study: EMG produced TPA metagenomics assembly of... | reverse complement strand
AAGTCCCAAATAACTTCCCCTCGTTTCTAAAAATTTCGAATACACATAACTTTTTTTTTTCCCTGAACCGGAACCGCCTATAAGCACCGTATTATAATTACGCTTGTGAATATATGTATCAGCTTTAGTAACGCTTAATGCAAAATTCTCGGTATAGACAATACGGTCAGAGGACGTCGAATGGAATTCCTTGCGAAGTTTCTTAAGGTCGGCGTAGTCCGCACTTCCGTTTTCAACTCCACTACGGTGCAGTCGGCGTTTATATGAGAAAAGTACGGTAACAACAATCCCATAAAACAAAAGGCACCCCATAATAGTTTTTGGGGTGCTTTGAGTCCAACTAATAAGGAAAGGATTGAAACTAATCTGTTCAGCATTTTGCAAAACAGACGGTAATCCACCTTCGGAATACGGTGCGATACAAATAGCAATATATATTGCTATTATACTTCCGATAGCTGCTGCTATATAAAACGGTCTATCTCGTGACCTTTTGTTTTTATACACTTCGTTTATCCCTCCTTAGCAAAGTGTAAGTGTCGGTTATCTCCGGCACAATTTCGAGTGTTTTGTTCCCGGAGTTTATTGTTAAGACGATATGCTAAATCGTGTGCAATTTCTTGGCAGGTCTCCATCGTTGACCGAAAATCGGTTTGTTCCGGGTATCTTTTCGGAAGTCCGGACAAATCAAAACTAAATGCCGAGGTGTCAACACCAACGCTGCGACACAACAGATAAGAAACAATTCCTGCTTCAAAAGAGCGTGACGAACGGTCAAACATCGAGCCTTCTTGCTTATGAAAGATGCCTAATGCAATCTCATAGGCAACACGCTGGAACCATTCTTGCCGAGCTACTTTCCTGATTATGACAGTCTTCGTTTCGGGAATGTACTTGAGCTCATCTTTTTCGGATATGTCTTCTGCGGTGTGGATAAGCTGCTTCGGGTCATAAACTATGCAGCGTATCGGAGAAGAATTACACAATGCGATATTTCGTGTCTTTTCCGGGTTGTTGCTGCCGATAAAAACAGAGATAGGGCGTGCGTTATTCATAACCGACCGTGCATATTCAGGATTTGTTGTTTGGCTTGCGTCATATCCTTTATACAACTTGAATTTTGTGTGTACCTCGCCGTTTTCGTCAACTCTTTGTCCGTTTGGGGCAAATTGATAAATTCCTTCGGGATAATAACCGTTTGCGTCTTTTATAACAGATACATTGCGTTTTTCCCATTCTTTAATTGACAAGACTGCTGTCGCATCAGGCAACTGAGCCTGAACTAAAACTGTGTTTCCGACAGATGTGGTAACGTGGTCTGCTAACTTGTTCAGAAAGTCAAGAAATTCATCTTCATTTGTCATTATTCGAGTTGTTTGTGCGGTTAATAAGGAAAACGCTGCTTGTTCCTTTGCTTGCATCATTTTTTTGAATTCTTCAGGGGTAAGTTCGTGCTGTTGTTCCACTATCGAACACCTCCCTTTTTAGGTAACGAAATTTCAGGCTTTTTGTGAGTTTTGAGCTGTATTGCCCACTTCCCGGCTTCTTTAATTTCTGCACCCGTGACTTTACGAAGTGGTTGATTTCTTTGGTCTACAACCTCATAAAGATGTGTATCACGCAAATCCACTCTGACAGATTTACCTCCGTCGGCATTCATTGACACAACATCTTTTTTAGGAACGATTAACCGTTCCTGCTTCATAGTACCGGGGATAGTTAAAACTACTTTGTCCGGTGCTTCTGATACAAGTAAGGTTGATTTGTTAGCTGATATAGGAATTAAGCGACCGTCTCTGCGAGCGTTAACCAGATATGCTTCCTCCAAGTTTGGAGTAATTCCTGCTTTGTCATCAAAAGTCATATCGAAAGGACTTGATTCGGTTGAGTTCGGCTCCAATCGAAGAGAACGGTCGATTGGAGCTTGCGTGGGGTTTTCTTGCTCATTAACGGTTGCACCGTCCTCCGATATTTTGATTTCAACGCCTTTTGCGTTACCCTCTGTCATTGCCTGTTCATATTCTTCAGGGGACAATTCGTTAATTGTAAGGTCATAAGGTTTCACGCTTGCAATTCCAAGACTTTCAGCTAAGCGAACAAAACGGTCTGCGTCATCTTTACGAACAGATATTTCAACACGTCCTTCGTTCTTCATCTCTTTGGTGGTTTTGTATTGCATATATGGAATATGCAATCGCTTTAATTCCGGCTTTAACCTATCTAAATCGGTTTTAGATAAGGGAAAAACCGAACTGCTGACAAAATTGTCAAGAAAAGCTCGTGTCTTAATCTTACCGCCGAGCTTCTGTTTGCCGGACTTGCGGTCATAGAGTGTACGCACCCCAGCGAAAAAAAGAGCAATTCCCTTAGATGCCGCCTCTCCTGTAAATCGAAAACAATATTGAATTCCTTCCATCGTCATTCTAACGAGAATATCGGTTGCTTCAGCTTCTGCTGACATTATCATCATTCCTTTCATTTTTTTGTGTTTTTTCGGTGTTGTTATTTTGCGGTTTTACATTTTCACTTTTAATCACCTCGCTTTGTTCTACGCTTATCTCTCTGTTTGTTTCGCTGACACGAGCTGAACGCTCATATATCCGTTCACAAGAACGTATTTGATTGCCTAACCGCTCTATCAAAGGGTTGAGTTCTGTGATTTGTGATTGAATGGATTTTGCTACATCTACGGAGTCACAGTAAGTTAGTTCTTTACGGAGGCTCAAACGCTTCACGCATAACTTGTGTCGTTTTTCGTCGAGCTGATAATACAAATTGAGCAACTGTGCAACCGTATCAATTTTTGAGTCGAACAACAAAGTAGCGTCTTCGGTAAATTCCTTAAACAGTTTGGTATCGTGGCGAGCTTGTATCGGCACATTGCTATAAGTAGAAGAATTTAGTAGCTTTCGCAAGCGATACAGGTATACATAATAAAGTCCACGCAGTTTGCCTTGCGACCTAACGGGAAATGTTGATTTTAAGTGATAAGCCTTCACTCTAACACGGAATGGTTTAGACTTGGACTCTTTAGCAAGTCGTCTGTCCGAATACATAATTCGCTCTGCAATATCTTCTTCTGTATAGCCATTGCCGAGTTTGTATAATCGGAAATTCACTTTTGCACCCGGTGGAGACAAACTTAAATATTTGCCACGGCGGTTCACGGTATAACCATTACACTCTAATTCTTTGAGCAATTCCTTAAATGTAGTAACACGTGGTATCAGTTCATCTATATCGTGACGAATCATTCCACGCCACGTAAATCCACCGTTGTGAGCGATAACCCACTCGGCATAAGATTTTCCGCTGTTGGTCGGCGCTTCGATAACAGATAGATTATGAACTTTGCAAATACGGTCGTTTTCTTCTCTCATCCGTCTGATGAAATCGTGGTCAGTTTGAAGTTTTTTACCGTCCATCGAGTTTACTGCATTAACCACAAAATGATTATGCAAATGAGCCTTATCTAAGTGCGTTCCAAAAACAACCTGAAATCCATCGTTTCCAAACAATGCTTCAGCGAGTTCTTTACCGCATAACGCTGCTTCTTCGGGGGTGGTCTCTCCCGGCTTAAAACTCTGAATGAAATGATACGCATAATTCCCGGAGGTTTTATCCCAGCGGTCTCGGACAGCTCTGAATTGGTTTGCTGCGCCGACAAGCGAACAATTGCAGGAGTCAGCATACAGGCTTTCTTCATCAGTCGTTTTTTCCGGATTAAGAACATAACGGATTAACTTGGTTACAGCTGCGTGTGTTTTGGGCGGTTTGGGTAATCTCTTCGTCGTTGCCAAACAAAATCACATCCTATCCAAAAACACTTGCATTGTTTCATCAAATTTATTAACCGCATCATAAAACCTTTCTACATTGATGACATTCATTGAATGAGCTCGGCGTGAGATTTGATTGAGGTTGTTACCGATAGCGTAAAGTTGTGCAAGTACATCTTTTTCATATTGACCGACCTCTTTGGTTTTTGGAATTTTACCTGCAATCAATTTGCGCAAATACGCTTCCTTTGATAGACCTGACCTTTCCAAGTTGTATAGAAAATAATCATACTCATCATCATTAAGTCTGACCTGTACTCGATTCGTTCGTTTTCTTTGCTCATTCATTTGTCGTCACCTCCGTTCTGTTCGGAATAAAACCTCTGAAGTTCACGAACTTCTTTTGGGTCTGATGCCCTCGCTATAACTCTCAACCCTAAACGAAGGATTTCAGCACGTGATAAGTCTGCTCGCTCTGCGACATAAGTCAGTAGCCCTGACTCGTAGGGCGATAATCGTATAAGCAGTTGATTTGTCTTGTTTTCACGCATTTTTCTCACCTCCTGCTGAAGCTTCAAATACTCAAATGACAATCCGCAAAATTTCTGTCGAAGAAGAAAGTTCTATAAATATGAAATTCTCTTTGTTCGATTTCTTGTGGAAGGCGTGGCAAGCAAGGGATTTGGGTGACCAACCCAAATCCCGCTTGTCAGGGAGTACCCTGAAACCCCATATAAATAGATAAAATACAGCACTAAACTTCCGGAAAAGTAAGAGGCTTTATCCCTTTTTTATCCGTTGTTCTATACTGATTTTTGTATGAAAAACCCTCAAAACGTGTTGTTGTTTTGAGGATTTTATCGCCGAATATTTGCTGTGTATCGACAAGTCGAGACTGTGGAACACATATTTTACACACACCGTTTTTGTAAAAAGTAGAGTGTGGAATACCTCGCAAACGACTGTTGTAAGGGGTGTATTTTATGATGTAATCATCATAAGTAACCTCTATACAATTGACCGTTTCGCCTCTTACTTTTGCCCACTTGCACAGCTCATAATAACGCAAGTTTGATGTTTGAAACTGTATGCTACCATCTAAAATTCCTTGTAAATCGTTAGTTGGATTTAAGTTAAAAAGCGGTACTTTCAATAAGGAAATATCATCAACAGCACGGCGTAACAGTACGCATTTTTCATTCAAATCGGAAGCTATTTGCAGGTTTTCATCACAAGTTACAACTGCTGTTCTTGCAAAATCCTCGTCTCCAATTTGCCTAAAAAGGCGATAGTCTATCAACAATCCCGAATAATAATCGTCCCTATCTTTTAGCATCGGATACCAAACTCTTTGCTTTAATATGTTGTGATAACCTACCGTATCAGCATTTCTAAAGTCATTAAAAGGAATGCTGTATTTGTTTTCAAAGGCTGTTATTTGCTCCGGTTTGTCAATATACAAAGAAATGTCAGCAAATAAATCCGGCTTTTCTCCCGACTCTAAAACGCTGATGTTTAGGTTCTTACTCGTTCTATCTGCTTGAATTCCGAGCCTTTCCCATTCATAATTCCATAATGTTTTATTATCTCTCTGTCGATGTTTACGCTCGATATTGTACCATTCTGATAGCTTGTTCATTGCTGTTTTTCTGTCGCAATCTTCCATTGTTTGCACAAGTGTTATTGTGTCTCCACCGACAGAACCGCCAAAATCATACCAAGTATTATTGGGGTAAATACAGCAAGAAGCAGTACGCTCCGAGCGTATTTTACAGTATGATTTCTCGCCGTGCTTGTTTACAGCTATGCCGTAAATGTTTTGAAGTATCTCTGTAATAGGTATTTGCTTTAATTGTTGTATAAAATCGTCACTCAACTTTTCCACTCCTTTTCATATGATTTTTGTTGCTGAAACAGGTCTAACAAGAAGATAAAATTAAGTATAAAAAAAAGAGAAGCTCATCAAGAACTTCTCTTTATTGTTACATATTCTGTTTTTCCCTGCTTAAAGTGATAACGGCTGCTCTCTGTGGCGAATAGGATTTAATCCATCCATACATTTATCATAGAGAAACTTTTTAATAGCTCTGTTATCGTTGCTTTCGTAATAATTAACGAGCATTTGCTTAAAAGTACCGTCCAATTCAACAGGTACGGCAACAATACCACAACCGTTTTCAATTAAAACTTTATTTGATGCAATTGTTGCAACTCGTTTGTTTCCATCCTTAAAGATTTGGCTACGCATAATCCAAAGCATTAAGGTAAGTGCTCTATCTGTTGCCGATGGCATAGCCATAATTTCAACAAGTTCCTTATGCAAGCGTTCAACATCCGGAATTTCGGGCCTCCATAATGTGCCGCTTATAAGAACATCTTCTGTACGAATTTTACCTAACTCGTCGTGATTAAGGTCAGGACGGGCAACAAGCAAATGTAACTCTTCCAGAAAACCGAGGTTCATTTCATCGTTGATGTGGTCTAATGTAAAGTGCCAAGCATCACGCAAACAAAATACTTTATTTATATCGTTTGGCTTCAGGGAAGCTACATTAACGTTATTTAATATATCTATTGTTTGTGCGTAAGTAACGGCAATACCCTCGAGGTTTGCGCTTTTGTATATTGCATCTACTAAAGTTCGTTTAGCTATTTCAATATTTTGCCGCTGTGTCATTACGTATTTATTCTGCATACATATCACTCCTGTTGTTACATTATAACTTTTTATGGGAAAAAAAGCAACAAAAGAAACACTTCTTTAGACATTGCTTATGAAACTTTCTCACTCCTTTTCAGATTATTTTCATCGCCAAAATAGGTCTGATGAGAAGATTAAAGTGATAACGGCGGCTCTCTGTGGCGAATAGGATTTAATCCATCCATGCATTTATCGTTTGAAGAATTCTCATCGGCTATATCAGCTAATTTTTCATCAGATTTTTCTGCTTTTGCCGAATATTTGATATTCACATATTCATTATCCGCAGGTATAAATTTATTTCCGTCCCATTCTTGCACATAAAAACCGCCGTTTACGTTCGGAGCAAGCCTCTTTTCACCCTTGTTAAAGAACTCGCTTAAATTATCATAGTCGTATGGATGCGGCTTTCTGTTCACAGTATAACGATAGCCCATTCGGCTTTCCTCGTATTTGCCGTTCATCTCAGCAAGCAGTTCTTTTGCAGCGTTTGTGGAATTGTCATAATGTTTCTGTTCACGCTTGCGTATATATTCCTGCGCTGATTTACGGCGTTCTTCTGCTTTTTGAATTTCCTTGGCAGTCTTAACAAATGTACCGTTTGAACCTATTTTCTTTTTAACTATGAGGCTACCGTCATTATCGGTAACATAATAAAAGCTTCCTCTTTCCTCGATATTAACATTTTCAAGGTTCTGCACATTCGCTTTTACGTTACGACCGTTGCCTATCCATTTAACGTATGTAAAATTGCCTTTATATGTCTTTGTGCTTACAGTCTTTTTTATGTCACTCCACTCAGCTATCTGCTTTTCGGTCAAAGAATTCACCAAATCTTCATCTACGATGTAAAAAGCTGTTTTATTGTATTTCATTGATGTGTGGTGCCACGATGTCTGCTTAAGCACCTTTTCCTTGAGGACGAAAACAGAAACATTTTTAAGTAAATCCGCTGCTTTAGGGTTAATCTCTCTTACTCTGTTCAATATTTCCGTCTTGCTCCACTTGGATATAGGCATTTCACCGTTTGCGTATGCGTCTCTCGCATTGTTCGACATTGACCATCCGTCATATCCGTTGCCTATTTTTTCTATATCCATCTTTCAAAACTCCTTTTTGAAATTGAAAAAGCCGCTTGGTTTTCTAAATGAAATCAAGCGGCTTAAAGTTATTTTGCCTATTATCTTGTCAGTTCAGACTCTTTTACCTTTTTTTCGGGTGGCACTTCGCTCTCATCAGGCTCTCCGCCGACAATCTCGTTTTCTGTCTTATCCATATTGAGCAGGATGTTAAGCTCGTCCAGTCGGGCAAGCTTCGTTTTCAATTCTTCATCCTGTGCAAATGGCTTTTCGACCTCTGTTTTAGCAGTTTCAAATTGAGCTTTCGTGTTTACAAGCTCATTCTCGGCAAAGGATAAAGCTTCTGAAAACTTTTCTACACCGTTGTCAATTCGAGTAATATTGCCGTAAGAGTCCTCTCCAAGAAATACATTTCTGCTTGTAGAACCTTTAATCTTAATCATATATGTTCGCTCTAAAGTATCAAACGAAAGTTCCATATCAAAGCCACGATATTTGCCGAGATAAATAGGTTCAGGACTACTCATCAGCTTGCAGGCTTCAATGATTGCTTTGCCGGCTTCTGCTTTTTCGGAATAAGATACACCGCTAACCTCCATACCGACAAAGCGGTCATCTGTTGGTTTCGGGTGTTGTTTTGCAGTTTCGACGTCTTGTTTAAGTCCCTCAATTTTATTTTGTAAAGAGGTGATTTGTTGAGGGAAATACTTAATGATCTTGTCCTCAAGACGATACTTTTCCGAGAGGAAGTTGGACTTCAACAGCTTCAATTTCTGAACCTGAATATCCAAATCCATCTTTTCCTTAATATACGGGTTGCCTGTGGCAAGCATTTTGATTTCGGCATAAGATAGTGCTGTTTCGTCAATATCCTCCGCACTTCTGACCGGAGATTTGCTTGTCATAATCTGACTTGCGAATTTCTGTTTTCCCTCTACAAGTTGATAAAGATATGCGTCAAAAGTCTGTTCCGTAACATAACGGAAAATATCAACATCGGGGTTCGAGTTACCCTGACGAATAATTCTACCGGAACGCTGTTCCAAGTCTGAAGGGCGCCAAGGACAATCCACATCGTGAAGTGCGATAAGTCTGTCTTGAACATTTGTGCCGGCACCCATCTTTTGAGTAGAACCGAGCAATACTCGAACCTCGCCCTTACGTGTCTTTTGGAACAGTTCCTTTTTCTTCATATCCGTGTCGGCTTCGTGTATGAACTTCACTTCACTTTCAGGAATGCCTCTCTCAATAAGTTTTTTCCTTATGTCGTCATACACAGAGAATGTGCCATCGTTCTTCGGCGTGGAAAGGTCGCAGAACACAAGCTGCGCCGATTTCTTATCGGCGGTTTCAGCCCATATACGGTAGATATTATCGACACAAGCATTGATTTTACTGTCCTCAAAGTCGGGCAGCATATCGTTTAGCATACGCTGGTCAAGAGCGAGTTTTCTGCCGTCGTTCGTTATTTTCAGCATATTATCCACACTGGAGTCAACAGCACCGCCACGAACCTTCTCAGCTCTCTCTGCAAGAGAAGCAACCATTTCTTTTTGCATTTCCGAAGGCTTAACCGCAATATTATGATAATGTGCTTGTGGTACGGGAAGGTCAAGCATATCCGCCGTCTTTATGTCGGCAACTTCTTTGAACATTGCCATAAGCTCCGGTAAGTTGTAAAATTTTGCGAAGCGTGTTTTGGCTCTGTATCCCGTTCCTTCGGGAGTAAGTTCGACGGCTGTTACCGTTTCTCCAAAAGTTGAAGCCCAAGCGTCGAAGTGTTGTAAGTTGTTCTTAACAAGCGTGTTATATTGCAAATAACGCTGAATAGTGTAGAGTTCCACCATAGAGTTGCTGATAGGTGTACCCGCTGCAAAGACTGTTCCTCGTCCACCTGTAAGCTCATCAAGGTAACGACATTTCATAAAGAGGTCGGAGGATTTCTGAGCTTCCGTCTGTGCGATGCCGCCTACATTACGCATTTTTGTGTAGAGGTAGAGGTTCTTGTAATAATGACTTTCATCAATAAAGAGTCGGTCAACACCAAGTTCCTCAAAGGTTACAACATCGTCCTTTCGGCTTTGGTCATTGAGCTTTTCAAGTTTTTGCTTTACGGCTTTTCTCGATTTTTCAAGCTGCTTAATAGAAAAGTTCTCTCCACGATTTCGCTTCAAATCCGCAATGCCATCTGTCAGTTCTTCAAGCTGTTGCTCCAAAATTGCCCTTTGTCTTTCTATGGACATCGGTATTTTTTCAAACTGAGAATGACCGATAATTACAGCGTCATAATCTCCGGTTGCAATTCGACCGCAGAACTTCTTGCGGTTCTTTGTTTCGAAGTCTTTTTTTGTCGCAACAAGAATATTAGCTGCTGGATAGAGCTGCAAGAACTCCGCCGCCCATTGCTCTGTCAAATGATTTGGTACAACGAACAGAGATTTATTGCAAAGTCCAAGCCTTTTAGACTCCATAGCAGCTGCCACCATTTCGAAAGTTTTACCGGCGCCGACTGCGTGTGCAAGCAAGGTATTACCGCCATAAAGAATATGAGCCACAGCATTTTTCTGATGTTCACGCAGCTTAATTTCAGGGTTCATACCATTAAAGACAATGTGACTACCGTCATACTCACGAGGACGAATACTGTTAAATTTTTCGTTATACATCTTCGTAAGTTTTTCACGTCGGGCAGGGTCAGCCCATATCCAATCTTGAAAGCCTTGCTTTATAAGTTCTTGTTTTGCTTGTGCGATTGCCGTTTCTTTTTTGTTTAGAACAGCTTTCCTTCTACCGTCCTCATCCTCTACATAATCGAAGATGCGAACATCTTTTAAGTTGAGCGTTTCCTCGATTATCTTGTATCCATTGATACGAGAAGTGCCGTATGTGCTGTATGCTTTAACATTGGAACGGTCGTAGCTCTTACCCTCGATATTCCATTCACCGGAATATTGAGAGAAATGGACTTTGATATTCCAGCGTGCGTAATAGGGTGTACCCAAGAACTCAAACATAAACTGCTGTATGATTTCGGGCGGCAGCCAAGTAGCTCCGAGCCTTACCGCAATCTCACTTGCGGTTAAGTCTTTCGGCTGGACTTTCTCCAAAGCTTCCACATTGATTTTATAATCATCGGGATACACCTCGGCAGATTTTTTGGCTGTGATAAGTTTTTCTCTGACATTCCCCGAAAGGTACTCATCTGCCATTAAATACTTCTGCTCGCTTACATTCCCGTAGCCGTAAAGCGGATTTAAGAAGATAACGCCCTTTAGGTCAGCGAATAATTCCTCCTCGCTTTTACCTGTAAGTTCACGCATATATTCCATATCAATGGTGGCTTTTTCGCCCATCGATACTGCAAGAGCTTCATCTGCTGTGTCAACTTCTGTTACGGCTTTATGTGGCTTGATTGTTCTTTTATAGAACATATCCGCCTTACGCTCAAGCTCGCCATCTTCGTTGATGACCTCAAGAGCAGATAGCAAAGCATAGGAGCTGTCATCGGAAAAGGCGGAAGTATTGGCACGACTGTTAATCAGTCCGTACTTCTTTGTAAAGCTGTCATACAGAGTGTTCAGCTTTTCCTGTGCCTGTTTGATTTCGCTGTCCGGGTAATCCTCGGTTTGCAGTTCAATCAGGTTGCGAACGCTGTCACGAACAGCAATCATACCCTTGATTCTGTTTTCGGCGGTTGCCGATACCTCAACCGGAGTCATACGGGAATTTTCACGAAAATAGATTTTATCATCCACAACCGTGTAAGAAAAATTTCTCACATTCGGGTCTGCCGGGATAGAATTATCTTCTTCATCAAGCTCATCTGCAACCTCATATTCAGAGATCTCTCCGTGAATATTGATAACAGCTTCATTCAACAGCTCTCCGAGGTCTGCGTTTTCAAATGCTTCGCAAGTTGCTTCCGGCCCGAAACGACCCGATACCATTTTCATCTCGCCCAGTATCATTTCGGGGTGCTGAACAAAATATGAGTTCATCTTAATTCCGTTTTCATCGGTGTCAAGATAAACCCAATCAGGCTCAATATCAATTAATCTTTCTCGCTTTTGCAAGAAAAGAATATCAGAAACAACCTCTGTTCCGGCATTGCCCTTGAAAGTGTTATTTGGTAAACGGATAGCACCGAGAAGCTCTGCCCTTTGAGCAATATACTTTCTAACCGAAGAATTGGCTTTATCCATCGTTCCCTTGCTTGTAACCAATGCCATAACACCGCCGGGTCTTAACTTGTCGAGAGATTTAGCAAAGAAATAGTCGTGGATAAGGAAGTTGTACTTATCGTATCGCTTGTCGGAAACTTTGAAATCTCCAAAAGGCACATTACCGATTACGCCGTCAAAGAAGCTATCAGGTACATTGACTTCCTCAAAGCCTTGTGCCGCAATGGATGACTTCTGATAAAGTTGCTGTGCTATTCCTGCGGAAATTGTATCAAGCTCGACACCGTAAACCTTTGCATTTTCCATTGATTTCGGAAGCATACCGATAAAGTTACCGATACCGCAGGACGGCTCTAACAAATTGCCCTCCTTAAAGCCCATCTTCTCCATAGCCTTATATATGGCTGTGATTACTTCAGGTGGAGTATAAAAGGCAGTTAATGTGCTTTCCCTCGCTGCTGCATATTCTTCAGGAGTGAGAATGTTTTTAAGCATTGCGTATTCGCTCTGCCAAGAACCGGCTCGCTCATCAAATGCTTCGGGAATACCGCCCCAACCGACATATTTAGAAAGAATTATTTGTTCTTCGGGAGTGGCAAAGCGATTTTCGTTCTGACATTCTTTAAGTACGGATATAGCTGCATAATTTCGGTGGAAGCGTTCGTTCTTGTTCACTTCCTCAACCGGATTGTGTGCTAAATCGAAGCTGTATCGCTCCGCCATCGGAATATCCGGGTGCAAGTCAAAGCTATGTGCTTTCGATTTTTTCTTTTGTTCCCAAGCAGGAACAATCGGCTCAGGCTCTTTATCGTAACCGTTTCCGATACGAATGCCCTCGTTATACATCTCATCGTAGCTGTCAAAACCGTTTTGAACGGCTACAATTTCTCGGTAGTCCTCAATCGGAACTTTACCGATATTGGTTGCTACCATATCGCTTCTTTCGGCATTTTCAATGAGTGAGTTCATTGTTGCAGAAGTGCAGTCGGTTAAATCCGGTGTCTGTTTGAAAGCATTATCTGCTTCTTCAAACCATTCCGTACCTACATCGGCAAGAGTTTGATTTGCGATATTGCCGAGATAATCAAAGAAGTCATCTGCCGATTTGTGCTTTTGTGCAGCTTCTTCGACTTCATCAAAGGTTGTAGTGTTTATTACATACTGACCGCCGGCATTGCTGTCGGGGTTATAGTACATCCAAGTAACCGTTTTGTTTTCTTTATCGACAAAGAAAACATCTTCATAATCCGTTGCGGTTTCTTTTTCTTCAACAGCTTCATTTAGATATTCGCCGAAACCGGCTTCCTGTATTGCCTTTACATAATCATCTTGTTGAATGCTATCGGGTGTAACAACAGCTAATACTTTGTTTGCTCTATCATCTTCAAAGTTGTAAGATGAAATATCCCGAGAGGTAACATAGAATTTTTCGATGTTACCATCATACTCCCTAATCGCTTTTTGGAATTGCTGAAGTTCTACGCTTGTAAATATGTTTTGTGTAACCCAATACATTTCATTATCGTTTACAACTTCAACTTGCTTGTATCTCATACCGTGCGGAATAAGCTTTTCAAACTCGTTGCTATCAAAATGCAGCATCGGTTCATTCTCAACGATTAAGTGGTCATTAAGCGGATTTTCACGCACTTTTCGGTCGAACTCATCCTTTGTAAATTCCTTGTTAAATAACGGAAATTTCGGGTCGTAGAGCATTACTCTGTTATCGTCGAACGATAAAACCTCATATTCTGAAGCTCCTATATATACCGTATCGCCGAGATGATATTCATAATTGTTTTTGCTCTGTGCAGACTTTATCATCTGCCTTTCGTAGTTATCAATATCTTGTTTGGATAACCACTCCGGTTTTTCGGGGAGTAGGTCGTAAAGCTCTCGCATTTTATCAATCTGCTCATCTACGCTTCCGGCCCACAAGTGTTTTTCTGCTCTTGCACCCGTGCTTAAAAAGTATTCACAATCAGACTTAAGGCGGCTTAAAAGCCTGTATTCGTCCTCAAATGGCTGTGTTTTGTCAATACTTTGTTCGGCAAGTAAGCTGCGAACAAAATCAATATTCTCTATGCGGTTAATGGGAATGCCGACTGTATCCTCAAAAGTAATATCTCGCATTGTAACATCGCCGCTGATTTTTTTGACATTTTCGATGATAAATCTGCGGTCATCAATAACAACTTCCTTGCCGATTATATCGTCGTTGTCGGGTTGCTCTGTTTCTGCGTGTGGAGCAGTAGATAGAATTTCACGGTTTCTTTTCTCTTCTTCAATTTCAGCTCGTCTTGCTTCTTCCTTTTCAAGCCACTGTGGATACTGTTCTTTCTCTTTTGGGTTTAGGTATCTGTCGGCTCGGATAAGTTCACCGATACGCTTTTCCACTTGCGACCAAGAAAGAGTAACACTGGGTCTATTTTCGCCAAATCCTTTTGAAAGAGTAATGCCTTTGCCGTCGTGGTTTTCATCAATACCTGCACCGACAATAACAGGATATGAACCGCCCCAACCGTATTCGTTTTTGAGAAAATCTGCATTTTCCTTTGCGGATAGGCTCTTTTCAAACTGCTCATAGATACGCATTTTGCCTTCCGATACTCCGCTTCCACGGGTTAGAACTGCGTCAATAACTTCCTGAGAAAAAGTAAAGGCAGAGGGTTTCTTTTCCTCTGCCTGACTGCTTTCTATTAAAGATAACTGACTGTCTATTGACGGTAACGGCTTTATCTCATCGGACAATTCTCCTAAAAGCCTCATTGCCTCAAAATGCTGTGCGATTACACCCCAGTCGTAGTAGCTTTGAGCCGTTCTGTTGTTATAACTGCCTTCCCACAAATGAAGAACATTCTGAAATGTCTTATAGCCTACCGTTCTGCCGTCCTTTAATGTGAGTTCAGTATAGTCATTATTGAAAATACTTTTGATATATTCGGTACGGCTCTCACTATCTGTATTCAGTTCAAAGAAGTCTTTGATTTCTTCTTTTGAAGCCTTCAAATGCGGCGTAGTACCGAGTATCTCTCGGATTGTATCATCCTTGCCGAAAAACGGTAGGCTTTTGTCCTCGTGTCGGCGGTCATAATATTCTAAGCGAAGATTATCTGTTCCTTCACGATTTCCTGCGCCGAGTGTCTGATGTTGTTCATCAGACCTACCCACTTCATCATATCTTCCGCTTTCATCTGTTCGGTCAGACCTGCTTTCGCTGCCATCTTCTTGACTAAGCTCTCCTCCAAGTCGGTCGCTCTCTTTTCCACTTCTGCCAAGTGCTGAATCAGAATCCCTTTCGTCAGTAGATTGCAATATATGATTTCGTGCTCTTTCTTCAGGTAATTTCTCCTCATCTGAGCCCATCTTCCCAGCGTTACTTCCGGTTGTTCCGGTAGCTTCAAGTCCGGAAGAAGATAATCTCCCACCTGCGTGTATGTTATTTCCATAGTTGTTTCTCCCTTCGTTTTTATTTACATCTGCATTATAGTTCTTATTTTCAGATAAATCAAATGTGCGATTTTTTTGTTCGTACATTAAAATGGACTTTGCTATCTGTTCGAGAGCGATTTTTGCGGTTTTGTTTGTTGCAACTCCAACCGCATTGAAAACTTCTTGTGAATTAAATTTTGAAAGGACTGCAAAATCCGAAGGAGAATATATTTTATCAACGTCTAACCCTAATCGTGCCATTATCATATATGACACGCTATCTTTCACGAAATTTAAGTATAAAGAGTTAGCTTCTTCGGTAGGTAAAGATTTTATATCACTACCTAATCCAACATTCATAAAATCAGAAACGTATTTTTCGGTGTTGTTTTTAATAATGTTAGAAACACTTTCTTTTATAACACTTTCGAGGCTTGTTATATCGTAAACACTACCGAAAGCATTTTTGAGTGCTTCGATTACAGTTGTTTCATACTCAGGCTTCATATTCCAAATCGGAACAGGTCGGGAATGACTGCTTTCGTGCGTATCTGAAATATCAAAATAATGAATAAGTCTTTGTCGGCTTCTGTTGGCAGACTCAAAAACAGCAATACCTTTTGCACCCTTATTAACCCATCTTTCAAATGTTTCATTCCAACGTTCGATTTCAAGAACAGCCGTCGCATCAGGTCTTTGTATGAAAAGTAAGAACTGTTCGTCAAAACGCAGCTTAAAATTTCTTCCGGCGGTCTGGAGAAATGATTGCCATTTTACAGGGTCAGTTATTATTTCTAAACAAGCTCTGTCATAAAGCTCTGATATAACGTCAAATTTTTGAGCCATTAGGTATATACCTCCTGTGTTTATTTTCTTTTCAACAAGCAGAAAACAACGCTCAATAAATGAGCGTTGTTTTTATTGTTTATTTCGCTTTCCATTGAGCAATTTCTTTACTGAGCCACAAACTTACAGCCGTTAGTCTTTGCCCAAGTTTCGGCATATGAACCGGTAGTAACGAAAAGCGTTATATACCTGTCTTTTCTTAGGAAAGGCTCCCCTTCTTGTTTTTTGTAAGTATCATTAAAAGCATCTGTTCCTATATTAGTAACACTACTTGGTATAGTAATATTTGCGAGAGAAGAGCACTCTTTGAAAGCGCTGTCTTCAATACTTGTTACAGAATTGGGAATTACAACGTCAGTAAGGGCATAGCATTGAGTAAAGGCACCGTATGGAATACTTGTAATTGTGTTTGGTATAACGACTTTTGTGATACTGCGACAATTGCTAAAAGCACCCGAACTCATGCTTGTTACAAAATCAGGTATAGTATATTCGCCAGCTTTTCCGCCGGGGCAACATATTAAGTTTGATTTGTTTTTATTGAACAACACTCCATCCTCACTTGAATAGTTTGAATTATCCTCTGCAACTTCTATTGACTTCAAGCCATAACAACCATTAAACGCGAAATTACCTATGCTTGTAACGCTACTCGGTATTATGATATTCTTGAGAGAGGGGCAATAGTCAAACGCGCGTATTCCTATGTCTGTCAAGCCATTGGGAATATTGACATTTACAAGTTTAATGCAAGCAGAAAAAGCATCTCTTCCAATACTTATTACACTATTAGAAATATTAACGTCTGTAAGGTGTAAACAATCATAAAATGTAAGATTTCCAATATTCTTTACGCCATCGAGAACCTCAGCCTCTTTAAGCGTTTGTTGAAGATGGCGCTCGGTAATGCCTTTCATGTTAACGTAGGCAAAAGCATCATCTTTCATCAATCCATCCGAGTCATTGCCGTTCTTAGATATTGTTACCTTTGTAAAATCTTTATTGAATTTAGCAACAACATACTCAGGTTTGGTTTTGCCTATATTAAGCGTGTAATTGTTGGCTTTTATTTGTTCAAAAAAGGCATTAGTAGCACCAACCTCATCAAACGAAAACGTAGCTGTATCAGTATAATAACCCGAGTATTTAGGTTTTTCGGTTGCAACAGCACCAAAGTGTGAGGTTTTCTCTTCAGTAGACTTACCGGACGTCTGAGTTATGATTGTCGAGCCACTTGTTAAATCGCCTTCGGCGGTAGCGAGCTTATATGGTATTTTCACATTGTTTTCTTCAGCTACAACGCCGTTATACTTAACTGTTCCCACAAGGGACTTACCGTTCGGTATAATTACATTTCTTAATGTTACGCTGTTGGCATTGGTATCGACGTCTTCGGACATCTTCTGTACTTTGATGTATGCCGGTATAGTCGCCGTATATGTAGACTCTTCTGAATACTCAACTGTTGAACTGCCCGAAGGCGTGTCCTGATTAAGTGTCTTATCTGCCGCGAAAGCCATAGTTCCACAGCTTGCGGCTGTTACCGCTCCAAGAGCTATAGATATAATCTGTTTTGTTAACTTTTTCAAATTTATCAATCCTTTCTTAGAAATAGGAAAAGCGGCCCCTATAATTGTTCGGGGCAATATATAGGAGCCGCTGAAAAATGGAATCGGGTCAATCAAGACCGATTACGAATACAAGATTAGTCAACAGATACAGTGAATGTAGCTGTGTCGTTATAGGTCCCTGAAAAGGACGGAGCCTGAGTAAGTACAGCACCGAGAGCCGTAGAAGTTACAGCATCCGGAGTACCGGCGGCCACACTGAGAATGGTGTCGCCTGTTGCTATCTTCGTACCCTGATTCTGAAGGTCGTAAGTAATCTTAGTATCTGCGTTGTCAGCAAGTACAAGAGAATCCGCAAATGCAACCTTTACGTTAAGGGTCTTGCCGAACGGAATAAGGACTTCTTTGGCAGTTACATCTTCGGTTACCGGGGTCTCGCCGACCTTGGCAGCTTTAATGTATTCCGGAATGGTTACTATATATGTTCCGTTGACCGTATCATCGGTCGGGTCCTCCGGAGTACCGGGGTCGGTTACTTTACCTGCCTGATAATAGACGGTTGCAGTACCGGTCGGGGTGTCCTGATTAAGTGTTTTGTCAGCAGCGAAAGCTACTGTGCTGAGTGAACAAAGAGTCGCAAGTGAAAGAGCTGCGGCTACTGCCTTCTTTAATACGTTTTTCTTAAAATGCATTGTTAATTACCTCTTTTTCTTTCTTGAAATTTTTTTGTAATTTGATTGTGTAATCAGTAGAAGGCTCTGCTCGTACCTTGTAATAGACTTTGGTCTTCAAAGCAATTCTCCTTTCAATTTAGATTTTTGTATACGGTCTTGTTTTCATTGCGCGCCTCTGAACAATCTTACTTGACGTGCATAGTTACCTGCATCTCCGGCGAGTTCATCTCGGCGCCGGTTTCCAGCTCGTTTGTATAAATGTGTATGATAATCGGATAATCGCCCTGCGAGAACTCACGCGAAATGTCTATTTTATGTATTTTTTCTCCGGGCGGCACCATGTTTGATTTGTATATTACCTCTCCTGTATCAGAGAGCAAGATTTCAAACGAGAAGTAACAAGGGTTGCCTTCGGGGTTCTCAAGCGGAATGGAGAGATTTTTGCTTGTGTTAGCCGGAATTGACCAAGTAGTAAATCCTCTGACTTGAATTCCTTTTGCTTCGTTTTCTTCTTCTTCGTTGGTGCCGGTATTATGTTCTATGTTAGGACGAAATATCGGAGACTCGGGATGTTGCTTATTGCAAAAGGACAATATAGAAATCAGAATTAACAAGAGTAGAGCTAAGAGAATAAGCAGCCACGGAAGAATAGAGGTTGATGTGATAGCTATATATTTGTTTTCCGTGTCTTTAAGCTTGATATATCCTTTTATGACTGCCGTTTTTGAACGGGTAGAATAAACATAAGATATATCGCTCTCGTTATCGCTTAATACTCCTATCGGCTCTTTGTGCTTTTTGCTTTTGCGAAGTCTTAAATCGGTATATCCGCAAATATTAGCGTTTTGTTGCTGTTCAAATTGGATAGGGCTGATATACCGAATTTTATGTTTTCTGTGAACTGTTTTTGTTTTATCGCCGAATAATTCAATCGGATATTTTTTAAGCTGCATATATATTTCCTTTCTTCTCCCACACAAAACAACGACGCAGGTGTATCTTCTGCGCCGTTGCTTGTGTGTTTATAGGAGGAACCGATAAAAAGATATGGTCTAAAATAACAAAAGCACCTTGTGATTACAAAGTGCTTTTAGTCTTGCGTCGTTTAATGAACGAAAGTGTTATCCAAGCTGCCGAAGTCAATACGCCGAGGGTTCCTGCGGCGAAGTATAATGTTTTGGATTTATTTCCCGTTTTCGGAATTTCTACCGGTATCGGTACTTTGTTGTTGGTTATATTGACTTCTACAACCGCCTGTTCTTTTGTGATTTCAAACGGGTATTCGGTTTCGTCTAATATATACCCGCTTTTTGCTTCAAATTCCTGATAGGTATATTTTCCTCTTTTCAGTCCGTCAAACTCAACGACGCCATTTTCGTTTGTATAGCCTTCGCTGACAATTTCACCCTGCTCGTTGCGGATACGGAATCCAACGTTAGGTAACAGCGTTCCGTCAGAGAAGTCTGATTTTGTGATGATGAGCTTACCGTTTGCCCATATGTTGACAGCCTTAATCGTGACAATCTGTCCGTCTTTGTTGAGAGTTACGGGTATAGGTGTATTATCTAACAAGTAACCTTCGGGTGCGGAAAGCTCAATAACTACATATTCGCCTACAGGAACATTGTCAAAGCGGAAAACGCCGTCATTGTTGCTCACAGCAGTCAAAAGTGCCGTCGCTTCGGTGTGTTCAGTTTCTTCTGCACGGAACAGCCCGAAAACAGCATCAGCAAGTGCATTTCCTTGTTCGTCGCTCTTCTTGCCGATTATGCTGCCACGTTTGAGCGTGTTTTCGATTGCGTTGCCGTTATTGACTGAAATGCGGACTTCAGACACATTTTGTCCGGCGTATTCAAAGATTACAGGATATTTCGTATCTGAAAGAACATAGTGTTCGTCCGTACTGTACTCTTTTACATAAGCTTTTGCTTCTACTGGCAAATCTGTTGCAAATTCTGCTGTGCCGTCAGCATTCAAGGAGAGGATTTCCAATAACCCGTCTTTCGGGATTACAGAGCCGTCCGTTGCCGTTAAATCTTCGGCAGCATAAAGGGCAAACTGCACTTTTTGCAGTTCGTTATTATTGCCGAGTTCGAATAAGTCGTCTTGTTCTAAAACTTTTTTGAGGTCAATAACCGCCTTTTGCCGTGCATTGGTAACAGTTATTGCCGTGGATGTCACCGAAATATCCTGACCTGCGTATGTGAGGGATACTTCGTAAACAGTTGGGTCTATAACCATACCGTAGGCTGCTTTGGTTTCTTGAACAAGGTATTTGCCGAGATATAAAAGCTTTGACTGAGAGGTGCTGTTTCCGATTGTAACAATGTCCACTACATCTCCCTGCTTTGCACGCATTGTGCCGTCGGGCGTGATAATATCCTCGGCAGCAGTAATGGTAAATTTCGCACCTTTGTTATTTGCAAGTGAAAATACAGGCTGATAGAATGTGCCGTCAAAGGATACTGAACTGAACACCTCTCCGAGCTTTGTGATGTCGATTGTGCCTTTTTGCGGCATATTTGATTTTGTAATGTTAACAACCGTTAATGCACCGTCTTTTGTCATAGTTTCGGGTGTTATATCGAAGGGCACAGGTGTTTTGTCAACAACATATCCGTAAGGTGCATAAACCTCAACTGCCGAATAGCCTTTGCCATAGGGAAGCTGTTCGGGTGTGACGAGCCGTCCGTTGTTATCTGTGTAGAATGTATCAATTGTTGTCGGCGTAGGATAGGTATAAGTCATCGTTATCAAATTTCCCTGTGGGTCATAGAGCTGTATGCCTGTTCCTGCCAACGGTACGGTTTTGCCCGTTTCCGCATCTGTCTTGGTGAATTGAAGGTAGCTTTTATAGGTTGCATTGTTGATTAAATATCGGTAGATTTCCCCGTGCTTGTTAATTACAATGTCAAAGTCCTCAATAAACTCTGTACCGTCCTTACCTTTTGTTTGATGGGCTGTATATATGCCGTATGGCAGCTTTTTTGTTTGGGCAAATCCGTTTTCATCAATTACCAACAAGTCTCGTTCACGGTCATTTGCCGCAGCATAAGAGCCTTTAGACTTGAGGTATATTTCAAATTCAGCACCGACTTCGGGCGTTTCAATTTGAGTGTCCCCGTTGTCGTTGTGCTTAATTATCGCAATTTGACCGAGAATAACATCCTCTGTCACACCCATAGAAACGGCATTGTGCTCAACCGTGAAATTGCCGGCTTCTGCGCCGATGTGATAAACAGTTTCATTAACCAAATAGCCCTCGCTGGATGTCAGCTCACGCAAAGTCCAGTTATCGCCGCATATATATTCTTTGGATGTAAAGCTGCCGCTTTCATCCGTCGTGTATGTATCTACAAGCGTATTGTTTTTATAGACGCCGTATACAGCTCCCGCCAATGTTCCGTTACCTTGAGCTTTACCGGTTATGCTGTCCTGTTTTTTGACTGTAACCGTAAACTTCTTTAGAACATTTTCGAAAGAAGCGTTTGTAACGCTGTTCCAAGCGATATCGGTTGTTTGGCTGTTGGGAACAACATATTGAATTCCTGTATCCACTTCTTCAAGTGTGTATCCGTTACCGATGAGAATGTCGTTAAAATATGCCTTGCCCGTGTTGTCGGTAACCGCATAAGCATTGACTTCCAAACCGCTTTCGGAGGTGCCAAACAGATGGAAGCGGTGTCCTTCGAGCACACCGTCTTCAGACGTCTTAGTTACGGTCAAAGAGCCACGCTTGAGCACGTTGTTGAAGGTAACGGTAGTTGTCTGTCCCGGCAGAATAGTAAAAGTCTGTGCCGTTTGCGGAACATAATAGCCGTTTGTGATTTCAGAAACGGTATAAGTTCCGGCGATTAAGTTTTTAACGGTAATAGTACCGTCCTTACCCGTTTTTACATCTTTTTCTATGCCGTTACCGCTGATGTGCAACGATACATTTTCAACTTTGCCGTCTTCCGAAGTCTTGACTAATTTAACGTGTCCTACGGATTCGGTTTCCAATCTAAAGTATGCGTTGACGGGGTCTTTTAAGTCGAGAGCAACAGCTGTGGTTTGGTTAGAGCCGACTGCGTAGCCTGCGCATATCGCCGGCAAAGAGGAAATATAAGAATTGCTTGTTCGTTCGCCTGATACGGTAGCATTATCTAAAATGCGGTCGGTGCTTATATACAGAGTGTTGCCTGACTTTGTGAAGCTCACACCGCTGCAAGAAAAACTGTATCCTGACAAAACGCCGTTGCCGTCCGTTACGCTACCTTCATATTTTCCTGTTGAAAAATTGTATTTTAGGGTAATTTTACTTCCCCAAGAAGGAAATTCGCCGGCAAAACTCGGAAGAATTTTATGAGATAAAATCTGTCCTTTAATTTTCGAATACACTGCTTTACAGTTTGCACGGTTGGCAGATGAAGTGCTTCCACCGAACGCACAGTTTAAAAATGTATCTTCTTGTACCGTATTAAAATATCCTTGAACCAATGCCCAAATGACACCCTGTGTTGCCACATATTCCGTCTGCCACGAATAACCGTATTTTGTGTTACCGTCAAAGCCATAAAGAAATGCAAACGAAATGTTATCCTGCACATTTTCAGGCAAAGAGTCTATTGTTTCACGAATTGTTTTATTACCATCCGTAAAGTGCTTGTTCGGTTCTACGCAATAGGCAGGTCTTCCGTCTGCTGTGTGTAAACGTTGATGCTGTCCGTGTTTATTTGTGCCGAAGCCGGACTTTGAGAAGTTGTAATAAAAGCCGGGAATCCATTCGCTTGCACCGCTAACCTTAACTGTTTCGCCGACGCTTAAAGCAGACACCGCTACCGACAACGGAGAAAACAGCATTAACAGAGTTAGAAAAGCTGCTAAAAATCGACTTGTTTGTTTTTTCATTTTTCAAATTCCTTTCGTATCGTTTAATATCTATGTGAACGCCCCATCGGACGAATAAGAGTAAAAAAAGAGACTTGTTTTTACAAGTCTCTTGTGTTTGGTTATTCAATTTTTTATGATTTAATATACGACATAGATTTCCCATTGGGTATTACCGTCGCTGTCAGTGTACTGCTGAGCTACAACATTAAGATATGATTCTTCAGGGATATATCCAAATCTATTCATTCCCATTGTGTAAATATCATCTACACAGTAATGCAATCTTGACTTCACTCTTTCAGGTGTAGATTCTGTGCTGGCAGGATTTCTCCAACTTGTACCTTGTGTGGTAAGTCTTGAATTGATTACAAATCCTTTGTCGATAGCATATTGCTTAATCTCCGTAACAACGGCATCGACCTTTGCTTGCGTCCATACGTGTTCAGTCTGCTGTGGTGAAGTTGTTACCGTCTCTTGTTTAGGCTTGGTATTGCTCTTGCTTACGCTTGACTTTTGAGTCGGCTTTTCCTTTGCAGGACTACTCTTGTCTGATGAGCTGCTTTTGTTTGTGTTCGGAGGACTGACTTTTGAAGCTTCAACAGTTGTCGCTTCCGTTGTTTCCTGCTCGGTAACTTCTGCCGAAGTTGTTTCGCTTTCAGGCTCTGTTTCGATTTCGTTTATTGTTTTAGGTTCAGTAGAAGCAGCTTGTTCGCTGATTGTCGCTTTTTTTATGTTGCTGTTGTGTACGCCTATCGGAACTGCAACTGATACAGCGATAACAAGAATTAAGCCGATAACCGAACAAAGAACGGTGTTTCTGAATTTCTTGTCTGATTTGAATTTTTCTAAATTCATCTTCATAGATATTTACCTCCGTATGTTTGTTGATGATGTGTTCCTCATCTGTAATTATATTATCACGCTTTTTTTGTATATACAAATGTGCGAATTTGTCATATTGCCGTCATTAAGCATAATCGTGTTTGACAAGCTGATTGAAATAGGTGTCGCCTCCGTGTTTGGAACAGTAAAGTGCTGTCAATATGTAAGACTGCATATTCTTAATGGCTGTTTTTGACTCGGAGAGGCACATATCAACATAGGATATGTTTTCGTCGTCTAATTTAAGCAATACGCTTTTGACAGCTTCCTTCGGAATGTCTTGACCTTTGATTTTTATGTATGGCTTGTTGCTTGTTACAGCATCCACCATCACTTGAACACATAAATCCAAAAAATCACGACTTGTTTCTTTCTGTTCGGATAATAAGTCATAAGCGATATTTTGCTTTATGATTTCTTCATAAGCTTTTCGCTCTTCATAAAGTGTTTGTGCTTTTTCCATCTCATCAATCGAGTTTTCTTTCGGCTCTCTACATAACTTACTACTATATGTAGATTGATAAGGATAGTTATTTATATTGTTAGTATCTTTATTATTTAAGTATTTTATTGTGTTGGATTTTCCTATATAGGGTTTTCCTATGTTGGAAAATCCAATCTGGCTATTTTCGATTTTTTCGGTTGTATTTTTATCCACATCGGATTTTCCAATGTGGCTGTTTTTATCCACATCGGATTTTCCAATATGGCTGTTTTTGTCCACATTGGATTTTCCAATATGGCTGTTTTTGTCCACATTGGATTTTCCAACGTGGCTTTCTTCACTATATATTATATTCAAATTATCGTCAATTTCTGTCTCTGAAGCAACATTTTCTGTTACTGCGTGTTCGTAAATTGTGTACTCAGTACATAAGAGCTGACCGAGATTGTTGCGAGAACGAGAACGTCGCAAATATCCGGCTTTTTCAAGTTCTTGAATACCTGAACGAACCGAATCGACACCGTCGCCGCTGAGCGATACCAGTCCTTTTAATGTCATATCCCAATCGGGTGGTAATGACAGTATCAATGTCAATAAGCCTTTTGCTTTAAGGGAGAGATTCCTGTCCTGTAAATGATGATTAGAGATTGTTGTGTAGTTTTTGTTCTTTTCCACACGAAAAACTGTTGTCGTTGCCATTTTAACAGTCCTTTCTTAAAATTATTTTTGATGGATAGTTCGAGAAGTTTTTTGAGTATCAGCATATTTCTGATATTTGATTTGTCCGTTTCCGAACAAAATATTTGGATATTCTGTTCCTGCGAGCTGCCGCCATTCATCTGAATAGCCTTTCAGTTGTGTCTTCATTTGTTTGCACCATTCGGATAGAACACTCTTTTGAACTCCGCCGGAAGTAACATCCATTTCCACATCTGATGAAGCAGGAAGATATACTCTGCTTTCGGCTTTGTTTATTTGAGTGGATATAGCTTTTATTTGGTCTGCAAGAACAGTTAATCTTGTATCACGGGCAAGCTGCTTTGATATGTATGATTGCAAATTTGAGCAGGTAACAGGGTAAGTTTGCCAAAGGTGTTCTTGACGAATAGAAGCAATCATCCATCCGATTATTTTATTGAGCGAGATAGCGTATGCACGAGATAAGGTGTAGCAGGTATCAAGGCAATTCATCATTGCATCATTCAGTTTGTTTTCACGCTGAAAGAGTGCGAGCTGACCGTTTTGCTTGTCTGTTGTTATTTCACGGACAAAATTTCGAGAACGAGCCGAAACCGACTCATAATCAAAAAAGCCTTCGCCTTTGCGGTATAACTCTTGAATTAAGTGCGTATCGTGTATCTGCCGAATAGAAAAGTAATTCGGAAGCAGGTCGAGAAATTGGTCGGGAAGAACATCGTCTGAAAAGCCATAAAAAGCATTTTCTTTTTCTATCGTGTTTGTAATTCCGGATAAGCGTTCTATACGCAAGCAGGTTGCCATTGCACTATCGTTATATCTAACACGCTCTCCGTCCCATATATTGCCGATTTCGCCGCCGTAAGCACCCAATCCACGGTCATTGATGTCATTGATGAACTTGATTGCTGTACCGCCCTGTATTCGCCATTCTGATAGGTTTTTGTTGTAATCGTCAATCAGAATACAGTCAGAACTCATATCGGGAATAAGCGAACTCTTGTCTGTCCCGGCGGGAATAAATAACATATTGCCATCCGAGAGCTGCGGAAGATGTCTGTGTAACCATTCTCGTTTTTCAGCTTCGGCAAAAGGCGGTTCGGTATCTAAAACTGCCGAGAGAATAAAAAACTCTGTATCGCCGTTTCGGTCAATACAGAGAGAAATTGCTTTAACAAATTCTTCAAAAGGCTGCAGATTTATGTAGAAACCTTTTTCCCACATTTGTTCAATATATTTATGTTCGGCATCGTGGAAGCGACACAAAGTGCCGTCCATATCAATATAAATTCGTTTTGCCATTGTGTTATTCCTCCTGCGAAGTCAGGAACGCAATAAGGGTATTTGCCTTAACAGCTTTTTGCAATTCGATTATGCCCTTCATCTCACGCAAATCTCTGCAAAAGTCCACCATATCTTCTGCTGTAAGTGCTGATATGGTTTTTTCGTCGGTATAACCGGCTTCGATTATTTTTCGCAATATATTAAGATTGCGATTATTCATCTTCATAGGGTTCGCCTCCAATGTAAAATGCAGTGCTGGCACAGACACTTTGTGTCTCGCTTTTTGCTATTGCTTCTGCTCCGAATAATTCAGAGAGAACGTTCTCAAAACGCTCTGTAACTCTTTTGTGCGTTTGCAAGAATTCGTCTTGTATTTCACGCAGTTGAGCTTGAACATCGGAGGAGGTGTCTACTCCTGCCGCTATTAAGGTGTTGAGAATGTCTGCATCAGCAGTCAGCTTGCTGCCTGTAACAGATAAGCTGAGCGAAAATATAGGGGTTTCTTTGCTTTCGTTTTTTTGAATAGGATTAAATTTGTTCATTTGTTTTTTCCTTTCTTTAATATTCCTTCTAAAAACGGTATGTCATATTCAAAATCAAATCTTTGTGTTATGACGGTTATCTTTTTCTCTGAAAGCAGCTTGTAAAATTCTTTGTTATAACTACCGTTGCTGTTAATAGATAATACTTTCATAGCACACATTTCCTTTATAAGCAGGGTTCTGCTTTTGTCTTGCTTTTTGGCTTCTTCGGTATTCCGTTTTCGTCATATTTGTTCGGGTCAACAAGAGGACTGTCCCAACCGTACATAGAGCCTGCAACCATTGCGGCTTCCTGTGCTTTTGATACGCCGAATTGTCTGTTTAGCACATCGGCAAGGTCACGGATATTAGGATTTTCAGCTAAACTAAGGTCAATTGGGCTGTATCCCTTTCTGCCTTTGTGAAGCATTGCAAATTCGCCGGTGGATTTAATAACCGTATAACAATACTCCGGAACATTCAAAGGTATGTATAAATGACATCCGGCACCTAAATTTCCGCTTTCCTTGAAATCTTTGATTAAGTTAGGGTTAGTGTAGACATCTGAACAGTTTAATATTCCCGGATGAATATCAGGATATAATCTCCTGAATTCTTCTACGGCAGCAATTTTGTTCGGGGCGTTAATGATTATATAACCACCTTGAAACGGGAACTGTTCCGATGTTCCGAAAGAAAATAAAACTTCCATAATTAAACCTCCGTTTAGTATAGTGTTTCTTTTTCGCTTTTTTTGAAAGACGCTTTTCGCTCTTTAGCTTTTTGGTAAAAATCAAGAGCCTTAAAGATACCTTTTTCAATATCTTCGGCACTTGTATTCGGTGGGAAATAACGGCTAAATCTGTTAATCGGTATCTTACTGCTTAGTTTTTGATTTGGTTTTTCTTGAGCAAGAAGGTCATATATTCCTTGCGGATTTAAGATACCTTTGCTTTGCATTGCCCGCAGCTGTATAGCTTGAGCGTGAGAGGGGGTGGAAAGTGTGTCCTGCATAAAGTCAAGAACAATTTTTTGATTTTCAGGTGTTAAATATGATAATTCAACAGCCGGACGCATTGCCATAGACAGAGCTTCCGCTTCTATTGGCTTTTCGACTGAATTATCAACCATTTGTAGCAGTTCGGGAATGAGATAGGTCAAGCGGACATAACGCTGAATTTGAGTATTACTGTCTTGACTTTCAGCTGCTAAAATTTCCCTTGATTTACCCACAAAAGAATTGTGTCCCACTGGGACTCCATTTTCAATGTTTGGTCTGCCTGCTTGTCTTTTCATTGCTTCTAACTTCATTTTATACGAGTAAGCTTTCTCGCTTGGAAGAATATATGGGCGATGTGCGTTACTGTCTACCATTAAGATTGTTGCTTGTATGTCGTCTAAATCTCGGACAATACAGGGTAGCGAGTTTAAGCCGGCACGAATAGCAGCGTGTTTCCGTCTGTGTCCTGACACCATTTCGTATCGACCGTTTTCTTTCGGGCGAACAATGCACGGCATTATAACTCCGTTTTTTTGGATAGACTCAATCAGCTCGTCCATATCTTGATTATCTCTAACTTTGAACGGGTGTTTTTGGAAACTGTCAATCTCGTTACAATCGATTGTAACAATGCGTTCTTGCTGTGAGCTTTGACGTTCTTCCTCAGTTGAAAACAATTCATCTAATGGGTTGCTTATGTTGATTTTTGGCAATTCCGTCATCGACACTTAATACCTCCTTCGATAGTTGATTGTATGCTCTTGTCGATTCAGAGTTCGGCGCATACGACATTGGACTTTGACCGTAAAGTGAAGCTTCAGCTGTTTTAACACATCGAGGTATTTCCGTATGGAAAACCTTAATTTGATTTCCGAAAGCGTTTCGTACCTCGGACGAAATATGCTTTGATAAGTTTGTGCGTTGGTCTGTCATTGTTATCAGAATTCCGTCGATAGACAGTTCTGGATTAAGCTGTCGCTTGGCAGTCTGAATTGTGCGTAACAAGTCAGATAGTCCGTCGGTTGCATACGGCTCGGCTTGCACCGGAATAATCAAGCTGTTTGCCGCAACTAATGTGTTAATTGTGAACAGGTTGAGAGCCGGGTTACTGTCAATCAAAATGTAGTCATAGTGTGGCTTGAATTGGGACAACGCTCGTTTGAAAACGGTTTCTCTGCTTATAACGCTTGATAAGTGAATATCGAGTCCGGCGAGGTCGATATTGGCAGGAATTAAGTCGACATTTTCTGATGAGACAATGTATTCCTGAAAGTCTTTGGGTGTTTCGTTAAGTTCATCAAATATCAAGTCCTTTACAGAGTAACGATATTTAGAGCGGTCACGATAACCTAACCCTTTCGTAAGGTTGCCTTGTGGGTCAAAATCGACTAACAAAATACGCTTTCCGTTCGCTGCTAACGAAATACCCAAGCAGCTTGTTGTTGCCGTTTTGCCGACACCACCTTTTTGGTTGCACAACGCAATTGTTTTAGCTTCTTGCATTTTGCTTTTTGCTCCTTTCGTTTTTTATATAAAAAAAAGAGCAACTACGAAAATGTAATTGCTCTAAATTCCTTTTTCAGTTTTATTTTAAGCTACGGCTATTTGCGTTTCTATCAGCGCTTGTAATTCCTGTATAAACATTTCTCTTGAACTCTTATAGTTAAACATTTTTCTTGGCAGATTGTTAATCATATGTTGAATTCTTTGCAAATCATCATCTTGAACATTGTCAAACGATGTTCCCTTTGGAAAATATCGACGGACAAGGCCGTTCCAGTTTTCATTTGACCCACGTTCCCAAGAGGAATAAGGGTGTGCGTAATAAATCTTTGTCCTTTGATTGCCCTCCATTAAGGCTGAATTTGAAAACTCTGTTCCATTATCGAATGTAATCGTTTTGAATACAAGTGGAAATAGTGCTCCGAACATACTCTCCATTTTGTCTATCACTTCGACAATTCTGAATGCTTGCTTGTCTTTAACATTAAAAACAAAACCCATTCGTGTTTTACGCTCTATTAGTGTAATCCAATGCCCTTTATGGTCTTTTCCGACAATGCCGTCGCCTTCCCAATGTCCAAACTCTAAGCGAGAGTCCACTATTGCCGGACGCTCATCAATCGAACGACCAAGACTTTTTTTATGCTCACGCACTTTTTTAGGATGTGTTTTCCAGCCTGCCTTTTTGAGCAAATCTATGTTTTTGACATTGCACAATCCGAGGTCAACCCAGTTGTATAAGGTTTGCGTTGTAACTGTTTGCTCAAAAAGGTTGAGTCTTTTTGCATTTCCAGCAGCTGCGTCTAACGACCACAGCTTATCAGACTTAACTTGTTGCTCTACATAGTTCAAAAAATCTCGACATTCAATTATTTTGCATTTTCTTCCGCAATGCGAACGGTTTTTATTATATACACGCTGACCTACATCAGCGAAATAGACAAGTTCGGTTTGGTAAATCGGGATATTAGCATCTTTTTTTGTTGTCTTTATTTCTTTGCGTTGTTCGACAGAACCTCTTTTAATTTCTTTTCTTATGGTTGTTATGCTGCGGTTCAGCATTCTTGCAATTTGCTTCTTCGGAGTGTTATTTCTTAATAATCTCTCAATCAATTCTCTCTCTGCTTCGTTTATTTGCGTATATTTTTTATTGCGTATTTCTTCCATTTTTCATTCTCCATCAACCTCAAAAATTGATTAATTGTAACATTTTTTTAGAAGTGTGGCAAATTAGGTAGGGGGGGGTCAGGTTATTTTTTTAATTGATAAATGTTTTCAATTTTTAGGCAAATCGGAGGAAAAACGAGTTTTAAGGATGATGCCGAGATATACTAAAGCAAGCCTAAATTTTTGTAGGCAGGGCTCAAATCGCAATCAAATTACACAAGCTAGTAAGGCTTTAAGTTCGCCTCACACGGGAATAGCAAGTTTAAAACTATATTATATCCGTCTATTTTTCACTCAGCTCACCGTTGGTTTCATCATTTTCGCTGTTTGTGGTTGGCTCCGCCAAAAATCCCAGTTTGTTTTTCAAGTTCTCAAGCGCATCAAAAAGCTTTGCTTTTACTTCCGGCTGATTAACAAAATCGATGTCCGATTGCGCGGAATTATAAAGTGTTTGTGTTCTGAACAGCTGATATTTCTTTATGCTGTTCTCCGCATTCAGAGCGTTTTGAATATCCGTGTCGGAATCAAAAAACGCCACGCTGCCGCCCCTGTCGCTCATATCGTCATTATTGCCGTAATCAAACAAAGCTATGTTTATGTCGGTGTCATTCGGAATTCCGTTTACCCTACCCTTGGGTGTATACTGCCATACCTTATAGTCATATTTAAAATCCGTGGTTTCACTCGTATAATGCGCAACCCAAATTTCATAATTTGAAAGACGCGAAAAATTCAGCTCATCGGTATAAAACGTTTTGCTCGCATAAATTCCCGGTTTGTATCCTGCATTTTTTACGGCCTCGCAAAATGCAACGGCAATGTTGGTTCGCTGACTTGCCGTGAGGCGGTCTGCTCTGCCCGAATGCTCACTGTTTGAAAACTCCGTATCAAAATATATGGGTAACGTTATATTATATTTTCTCGAATAGTTTACAGCCACGCTTGCTTCCTCAACAGCCTCGTAAACCGTAACCGCCTGGCTGTAAAAATACACGCCTACCTGTATGCCGTTATTCAAAGCACCCTCAACATTTTCGTTAAAGCGAGAATCAAGCTTGAGTGTTCCCTCGTCGCCGTATCCTCTGAATCCGACACGTATTATAGCAAAATCAACGCCTGCAGCTCGCACCGCCGCCCAATCTATCTTACCATTATGATGAGACACATCAATACCTACCATAGAGGAAAGAGCACCGTTATCGTTGAAATAATACTGCACATCGCTTATTGCTTTATGCCCTATTATCGGGTTGTGTGACGAATCAAAATTAAAAAGTGTACCGTCTATATCGATAAGTCCCGACATAAAATCACGGTTCACGTATTTTAAAGACAGCAGAGAGGACGTGTACATACTGTCTGATGAAAGCGGAACGCCCGTTAATCTGCCGTTCAGCCGCGGAGATTTTGCCGGCGCAAGGCGCGACGAATTGGTACCGTAATCACGGTTGATTTCGGCGTCCTCATCTTTTTTGCTGTCACCGGTGGCAATCTGCACATTTTTCATTTTTTCATCAATTTCAAACATAATTGCCGAGGTGGTTTCTTCCTCTGACGAAACAGACTCATCCTCGCCAAAAAGTTCTAACTCCGCATCGGTAACAGCGGCCTCGGTCTGAGTCTCGCCGATTACTGCAACATGCTTCTTTTTATTACCGCGGACAATTAACACCGACGTCAATACTATTGCCGCCGCTAAAACAAAAACAGCCGCAATCAGCATTATTTTTTGCGAAGGCTTTAAAGCTTTAAGTTTTTGCGAAAGCTTTAAAGCTTTAAGTCTTTTCTTTTCCTTTTTCGGTTCGCTGTTTTCAGTTGTCTTCTGTGTTTTTTCAGATGTGTTTTCCAATTATGTATCCCCTTAAAGCCCTTATCAACGCTTGAATAATTAAAGAGCAAACTTCTTTATTGCTGCCGCTACGCCATTATCATCGTTGGAAAGAGTAACAAAGTCGGCTGCGTTTTTCGCAGGCTCCTGAGCATTCTCCATAGCTACACCGATACCAGCTTCGCTTATCATTGTAATATCGTTGTATCCGTCTCCGCATGCCATAACCTGCTCGCGCCTTATACCGAGACTGTCGGCAAGCCACATAAGCGCAGTACCTTTATCTACCATAAGAGGCGTTATCTCAAGGAAAAACGGTTCGGAGCGAAATACCGAAACTCCGCTAAGCTCGTTTTTAAACAGCTTTTCTGTCTCGGTTATATAATCGGGCTCACCCGTTATAAGATATTTGGGCACGGGATAAGTAACCTCTTTCCGCAGACTCGGGACTCTTTGCAGTCCCAAGTTATTGAGATTTACCTCAAGATAAAAATATTTGTCGTCGGCATTGTCTGTAACTGCTGTATCGCCTTTGTATGTGGTTATCGGGACATTATACTTTTCGGCGACATCGATAATACGGGCACTCTGCTCCGCCGTGAGATTTTTTTCGTACAAAAGTTCACCCGTGCGCGCGTCAAAAATGCGCGACCCGTTGTATGTTATAACATAACCGCCGCCGACGTTAAGCCCCAGCTCCTCGGCATAACGCGTAACGCCGCTTATCGGTCTACCCGATGCTATTGTGACTATTCCGCCGTTTTCCAAAAATCTCCGTATAGCCGTCTTATTGCCTGCCGGTATATTTTTTTCGGTGGTAACAAGAGTTCCGTCTATATCAAGAGCAAGTAGTTTTATATGCATATATTTCACCTTGGAAGAAAGAATATCGGTATTGCATAACCGCGATACCGATTATAATTATATCAATGGGCAAGCAAAACATCAATTTGTAGAAATGCAAATAATTCGGTTAAAAAAACGAGAATTTTATATATTATGCGTCATACGGCTTTTCTGCCTTATTTTGATTTTTCATCAATACATTCGATTATCCTGTCGAGCTTATAATGCATATTTTTAAGCAGAATCTCACATTTTAAATTTATTTTATAATCATTTTCGCTGCGCCGACGATCTTTTTCATCCTGTCGCTTTTGACTCATCATAATAAGAGGCGCCTGTATTGCCGAAACGCACGACAAGACAAGGTTCAGCAGAATAAACGGGTACGGGTCAAATGACTTTGCCGCCAAAACCGTATTTATCGTTATCCAAACGAGTAAAAGCAGAGTGAAGCCTATAATGAACGTCCAGCTTCCGGCAAGAGAGGAGAGCCTGTCGGAGGCCCTTTGCCCAAAGCTTTCTTTACACTCGTTGTTTTCTGAAACCGTTTTATTCAAAAGCAGATGCACTTTTTCTTCATCGTCGAGATCCTCGTTTATATCATTTAGGATATATTTTATAATCTCATAATCGCTCATTTATATATCACCGCCGCACATAAAATATTAAGGCTTCGAAAACAACGAAGCCTTAATATTTTCGGTATAATTTGTTTTTATATACACATGAGAAAAACGCAAAAACCGATTACTTTATGCGCTCAACCTTTAACATATTCGTTGTGCCGGAAATCCCGAGCGGAATTCCCGCGGTTATTACAACGATATCGCCTTTTGAAATGAGACCGTGCTTACGTGCAACCTCAACAGCGTGAGAGAAAAGTGCATCAGAGTTGTTTTTTTCTTCGCACATAAGAGGTATCATACCCCAAGACATATTCATCTGACGGCAAACGGTTTCATCGGTCGTGCAGCTGATTATCATAGAAGACGGGCGATGCTTTGAAATCATACGGGCAGTCGAACCGCTCTTCGTTACCGTAATAATCGCCTTTGCGCCGAGGTCGTGAGCGGTTGTAACGGTGGCGTGTGAAATAGCATTTGTTATGCTGTTATCGTACTCAGACGAATCATTTTTGAATTTAGTGAGATAGTCTATATCTGCCTCGGTGGTCTCGGCTATAAGTGCCATTGTTTCAACAGCATCGACAGGGTGCTTACCGGCGGCAGTTTCACCGGAAAGCATAATTGCCGAAGTGCCGTCATAAATTGCATTTGCAACGTCGGTAATCTCTGCTCTTGTTGGACGGGCATTCGTTATCATCGACTCAAGCATCTGAGTTGCGGTTATAACCTGCTTACCTGCCGTATATGCCTTTTTGATGAGCTTTTTCTGTATTGACGGAATAAGCTCAAACGGTATTTCGACGCCCATATCGCCACGCGCTATCATAATACCGTCCGCAGCTGCAATAATTTCATCAATATTGTTGACGCCGCTCATATTCTCTATTTTTGCGATTATTTTTACCTTGTGAAACCCCACGGAATTTGTAAAATTACGAAGATAATCAACATCCGCGGCCGAGCGAACAAATGAAGCCGCTATGAAATCGAATCCGAGCTTTGCCCCGAACGCCAAATCGGACATATCATGCTCGGAAAGATAAGGCATTGATAAATTTGTATCCGGAACATTTACGCCCTTTTGGTCTGAAATAACGCCGCCGTCAACAACCTTACAATAAATATCGGGGCCTTCGACCTTTTCGACCCTGAGAGATACAAGACCGTCGTTAATTCTGATAATCGTGCCCATTCTGACATCCTGCGGCAGTTCCTTAAAGGAAACGCTAGCCTGCTTTTCGTCGCACTCTATATCTCGCGAGGTGAGAATATAATCATCGCCCTCTTTCAGTGTTACGGCTTTGTGGTCTTTAAAATAGCCTATACGTATCTCCGGACCCTTAGTGTCAAGCATTGTAGCTATGGGGAGATCAAGTTTGTCTCTAAGAGCCACCAGCTCATTAAACCTTTTTTTATGCATTTCATGAGTGCCGTGCGAGAAGTTGAATCTCGCAACATTCATTCCGGCTTTTATCATCTTTTCAAGGACTCCGTCTTCATCGGTAGCCGGACCGACGGTGCATATTATTTTTGTTTTTCTCATTTAAAAGCACCTCCAAAAAATATATATAAATATGTTTTTCAAATTTTCCTCAAATACATTGTATAATTAGTTTTGTCAAATGTCAATCATATCAGGCATATTTTTTAGGTTTGTACGTTAATATATTTTTATGCTACGAAAGAACATTATTTTGTATTATTTTAATTTACAATACCTTATTCGACAAATGCCGAAAGAAAAATAAAAAAGACAGCTTGAAAAACAAATCAAGCCGTCTTTAACTTAAATTACGCATTGAATTTAAAACAGAATATTCCCTAAATTCAAAACCTGTCAACCTTCGTAATCGTCCTCGTTTTCCCAATTATGGAAAACATTTTGAACATCGTCGTTATCTTCAAACATTTCGAGCATTTTGCCCATATTGTTTATATCCTCTTCACTTTCAAGCTTTGTATAGGTAGATGGAATATAATCGACCTCGGCTGTCAGGTATTTATAACCCTTGGCCTCAAGATCATCGCGTACTGCACCCATATCGTTAGGCTCTGTGCGAACTTCGAAAACATCACCGTCTGTGAGAAAATCGGTGGCACCCGCTTCGAGAGCGTCCTCCATAAGTTTTTCCTCGTCAACATCCTCTTTGTCGATAATAATTACGCCCTCACGGGTAAACATAAACGAAACACAGCCCGAGGTTCCCATATTGCCGCCGAACTTATCAAAATAATGACGCATATCGCCTGCGGTTCTGTTGCGGTTATCTGTAAGAGTCTCGACTATTACGGCGACACCCGACGGACCGTAGCCCTCATAGATTATGCTTTCGTAATTATCGGTATTGCCGTCTCCGGCAGCCTTTTTAATGATTCTTTCGATATTATCGTTCGGAACATTGCAAGCCTTCGCCTTAGCTATGCAATCCTTAAGCTTTGAATTACCGGCAGGGTCGGGTCCGCCCTCTCTGACGGCAACAGCTATTTCACGGCCGATTTTAGTAAATACCTTTGCACGGGCATTATCGGTCTTTTCCTTTTTACGTTTGATAGTACTCCATTTTGAGTGCCCTGACATATTTTTCACCCTCTGTCAAAATTTACGGAAAATATTTTAACATACAATCGCTTTATTATCAAGATTTTTTTGTTTAACGAAACGCAATACGGTTTTAAGCCGCCGATTTTATGAGAATCACACCGAAACGAGTAAAAATACGAAAAATCAATTCACATATAATAAGCTCGTCTTTAAAAGAGTTTTATATTTAATCAAACAACGCATTTGAAATATCCGCTTATTAAGTTACAAAAAATAACATTTTTAGCATTTATTTTTCGGTTTCACTCCCACAAAAATCGGCAAATGGTGGGACAGAAAAGATACAGAAATTGATATTGTCGCAACAGATAATTCCAATAACATCATCTTCGGCGAATGCAAATATACCAAAAAACCGCTTGGTGTTAATGTGTATTACGACTTGCTTGAAAAAGCGAAAAAAGTAAATTGGAATAAACAAAACAGGAATGAATATTTTGTGTTCTTTTGCATCAACGGCTACACGAAAAAAATGCAAAACCTTGCAAAACAAAATTCAAATATCGTTTTATACTGAAAAATATAAGTCTTGTGAAACGGCACTGATGCTTAATTGAGCATTGGTGCTGTTTTTCTTTTCACCGCGAAAGAAAAAAGCCTTTACCTTTCGGCAAAGACTTTGTTTGTATGAGAGTCAATATTTTTTGGTGTTATTTGCTTTTCTTTTTTGCCTTGATAACGCCTTTTATTGTTTCGATGCCGTGAATGGTACCCACAAGCGGATGATAAAACATAATTCTCGGCCCGGAATAGCGCATAACCTCTTTTATTTTTGAACGCATATCGGGTTTGTAGCAATGGCAGGGACATTGCGAGCAGAAGTTTTTATCGTTTCCCCAGCGGCAATGATCAAGCCTGAAAAGCGCATAATCAGTAAGTTCTTGGCATTCCTTGCAAAGAGTTCCTTTTTTTGATTTATGCACACCGTGACAATAAATTTTTACCATTTCGGGTAACATTTCTTTTTCTCGTGTGATTCTGTCTTTTTTCATGATAATCTGCCTCTGTAAACGGTGTACGCTTCGTCAGCGATTTTTGCCGTTGACTTTCTGTGAGAAACCAAAACAATGCTTTTGCCGTGCTTTGCTTCGTTTATGGATTTTAAGATATTGCCCTCGTTTAAGCTGTCCAAATTGCTTGTGGGTTCGTCAAGCATAATCATAGGTGAGTTGCAAAGGAATGCTCTTGCAAGACCTATACGCTGTTTTTCACCGTCCGAAAGCAAATCACCGAGTTCGCCTACATTTGTGTCGTATCCCTTAGGCAAAGTCATTATAAAATCGTGAATTGAAGCTTTTTTTGCGGCAATTTCAACTTCTTCTCTTGTTGCGTTGTAATCTGCAATTTTAATGTTATTTTCAATCGTATCGTTAAACAATTGAGTTTCTTGGCTTACAAGGCTCTGATTGTTACGAAGTGATGATGTTTTAATATTTTTAATGTTTTCACCCGACATATCAATTTCGCCGCTGTTTACATCCCAAAAACGCATCATAAGTTTAAGCGCAGTCGATTTGCCCGAACCGCTCGGTCCGTTTATAGCAATGATTTTGTTTTTTGGAATTTCCATATTGAAATTTTCAAGAATTTGCTCTTTGTCATATGCAAAGCCTACATTTTTACATTCCATACCGTCAAATTCAACTTCTTTGCCGCTGATGTTTTCTTCAACAACAGGGCTTTCATCAAGAATTGACAGCACTCTTTCGCCGCTTGCAAGGGTGTGAGTCAAATTGCCTGCAAGGTTTGAAAGTGCGGCAACCGGACCGAATGAACTCATCATTGCAACAGTTGAAACAATAAGTCCGTCAAATCCGATTGTGCCCTTTTGGTAAAGGCAAATTGCAACTAAAAGCATTGTGATCGAAAAGAAGATAATCGAAATATCCGTAATTGAAATATTATGCCCCTCAATTTTCTTTAACTTCTTTTGAAGTGAATTAAGTTTATCGGTTTTTTCGTTCATTTCATTAAGGCGGGTATCGGTTGAATTGTATCTGATTGATTCCAAAAGTCCCCTCATACTGTCAAGCACATAGCCGGAAAGTGCACCCGAATTTTCACGGTAGGTCATACCGATATTTTTGTTAAATTTAGATGATACAAGTGGAATAATAATGCCGACTGTAATATAAGCCGCAAGTGCAACAAGCATAAGCCAAATACTGTATCTTCCGATAAATATCAGCATAACAAGGCTTGTTAAAAACGCAATACAAATCGGAGAAATCGTGTGAGCATAAAAAACTTCTAAAAGTTCAATATCACTTGTTATGAGCGATATCAGATTGCCTTTATCTTTACCTTCAAGTTTAGCCGGAGTTAACCTGCGAAGCGATTTGAATACTTTATCACGAATAATAGCAAGTAATTTGAATGCAATATAGTGGTTGCACGCTTGCTCGCCGTAGTGAAGAAAACCACGCAAAACCGCAAAAATAATAATGCAAATACATCCCGTTTTTATTGCAAGTCCACCGTTTATACCTGCGGCTGTAAGAAGCGTCATGCTGCCTACGACCGTGATTTGAATAGCACACAAAAAGCCCGTAACGCCGAGTATAACTGCAAGTACCATGAAAAAAGCAAGCGGCTTAACAAGTTTTATCAACCGCATCATAATTTTGAAACCTGATTGTTTTCTTTTCATTACGCTTCCTCCTTTGCATATTTTTCGAGTTCTGCTTGAGTGGAATACATTAGCTTGTATTTTTTATTAAAAGACATAAGTTCAGAATGCGTACCGCTTTCCTCAATTTTGCCTTTATCAAGCAGAAGAATTTTGTCACTGCCCACCACATTTTCAAGCCTGTGGGAGATAAGAATAACGGTTTTGATTTTAGCCATATTGTGAATAACGGCCATAATGTCGTTTTCGCTTTCGGCGTCTATGTTTGAAGTTACTTCGTCAAAAACATATATCGGTGTGTTGTGAAGCAAGGCTCTTGCAATGGCAAGCCTTTGCCTTTGTCCGCCCGAAAAATTGCTGCCTTGTTGATTAAGTTTAGTATCAAGTCCGTCTTGCTCACTTAAAAATGACCAAAGGTTTACCATTTTCAATGCTTCAATCATCTTTTCGTCACTGGCACTTTTGTCAGCTATGAGCATATTTTCACTAACCGTTCCTGCAAAAATGTAGGAATTAAAGTTTACGGCAGTGATGTTGTTCATAAGTGTTTTTTCATCAATATCTTTTATTTCAACACCGCCGATTGTTATACTGCCGATGTAGCCTTTAGTTGTTCCGCAAAACAGGGAGGCAAGCGTGCTTTTGCCGCAACCCGATTCACCTACTATGCTTATAAGCTCGTGCTTTTTAAAGGTTGCCGAAATATCGTTAAGTACGGTTTTTTCACCGTCATAAGAAAAGGAAAGGTCTTTAATTTCGATATCCCCGTCAAGATTTTCAGGAATCTCCGCTCCGTGTTCGTCCTCTTTTGTATCAAGCAACTTAAAGAGTTTGTCGCTTGCCGCCATACCGTTCATAGCCACATGGAAAAATGAACCGAGAAGCCTAAGCGGTAAAAAGAAATCAGCCGCAAGCATAATGATTAAAAATGCCTGAGGTAAAGTGATTGTGCCGTTTTTTACCTGAATGATTGCAATTACTACACCTACTGCACTTCCTGCATATGCAACAATATCCATAACGCTTACGGAATTGAGTTGCATTGTAAGAACTTTCATAGTAATTCTTCTGAATTCTTCGGCTTTTTCATTCATTTCAACATTCTTGCGTTCATCCGCCTGATAAACTTTGAGTGTTGTTAAGCCTTGGATATTTTCAAGAAAAGTATCGCCGAGGTTTGTGTATACTCCCCAATATTTGCTAAGAAGTCTTTTTGCGATTTTTTGAACTGCAACAATAGAAAGCGGAATAAGGGGTACACAAATAAGAAGCACCACCGACGCTTTCCAGCTTACGAACACAAGCACGGCAAAAAGCGTTATCGGTGCAAGCATAGCAAAGAAAAACTGCGGCAGATATTTGCCGAAATAAAGTTCAAGCTGGTCTACACCCTCAACAAAAACCTGAAGCACCTCTGATGTTGATACCTTTTCGCTGTAAGATGCTCCCATTCGTGTAAGCTTTTTATACATTTTTTGTCTAAGCACTTTTTTTACTTCGCTTGAAGCGAAAAACGCAGTCTGAGAACTTGCGTATCCGCAAAGATAGCGCACAAGCATAACCGCCGCAATTGCGCCCAAATAAGGCAAAAGTCCTTTAAAATCAAACGCTTTACCGTCGAGAATTTGCGCAAGTAGATTTGAAAGAATGAAAATCATAACGATGTTTGCAACCGTTTTCAACCACTGCGCAAGAACTGTTAGGGCAATGTACTTCTTTGAAGAAGGCACTTGCTCTATAAGTCTTGTTTTAATCATTTCTTTTCTCCCTCAATTAAGTTATTTATCCAAAAATTCATTTGCGAGGCGGTAATCGCCTTGCCGTGATATTTTACCGTTTTCCATAATCAGCACTCTGTCTGCAAGAGCACCGGCACATCGTTTATCGTGTGTTACGGTAACAATTGCCGTGCCAAGGTTCTTGTTTATTTTATTTACGGTTTCAACCGTTTTACAAAGGTTTTTGTAATCCTGACCCACCGTCGGCTCGTCAAGAAACAGTACGGTCGGCTCGCTTGCACAGACGGCAGCAATGGAGGCACGCCGTTTTTGCCCTTCGGAAAGTGATTGCGGATGCCTCTGCTCAAGTCCCGAAAGTCCAAAGGCGTTTATCATTTCCCTTGCTATTTCCTCGCTTTTTGCCTTAAAGGAAATCTCGCTTAAAAGCGTTGGCATAAAAAGCTGATAGGTTGGATTTTGGTAAACATATCCCACCTTTGAAAACCATTTGCTGTTTGCTTTTTTGCTTTTTGTTATTGTTTGACTCAGCACACCGTCATTCGGCTTATTCAGCCTTGCAAGCATGCGCATAAGGGTGGTTTTTCCGCATCCGTTTTCACCGAGCAAAACTATTCGTTCGCCTGCCCGAATTTCTATATCAAGTCCATCTATAATATTTCTGTCACCTGCGGCAAAAAAGAGTTTTTCGCCTTTTATAAGCACTTCGCCGGGCAAAGAGCCGTCGGCATGAGGAATTGTTTTTATTCCGCTGTTCAAGTCGTTTATGTCCGTACTTGTAAAAAGCTGTTTGTTTTCGATTCGCATAACTTTATCTATGTAGTTTTTCACAACATCAAGCCTGTGCTCAACTATTAAAACGGCATATCCGCTGTTTGCCAAATTACGAAGTACTTTCAGCAAAATGTGTGCTGTATGAGTGTCCAAATTTGCAAGCGGTTCGTCAAGAATAATGATTTTTTGCTCCATCGCAAGGGTAGAAGCGGTTATCAGGCGTTGCTTTTGACCACCGGAAAGTGTTTTTGTTTTTGCGTTTTTTTCTATTTGCATAAGCGTTGTGAATCGTTCAATGCGTCTGTCGATTTCTTCGGACGCAATATTAAGATTTTCGCAGCCGAAAGCGATTTCTTCGTTTACTAAATCATAAATAATTTGTTCGTCCGCATTTTGAAGCACAGTGCCGATTAGCTTTGAACGCTCGCTGATTTTTAGCTTTGTAACATCCTTGCCGTCTATTTCCACACTGCCTGAAAATTCGCCCGAATTAACGAACGGAATAACACCGTTTATTATCGAAAGCAGGGTGCTTTTTCCCTCGCCGGAAACGCCCGACAAAAGCACGGTTTCGCCGTATTCCACGGTGAGATTTATATTTTCAAGCACATTTTCTTTAGCACCGTCATATTTAAAAGAAACTTCTTTCAGTCTTATCGCTATGCCCATATCATAACACCTCCACCTGCGCAAAGCACGATAACACAGGCAAGAAATACGAAATCCCTTGCTTTTATTTTTATTACTTTATATACCGAGCTTGTACTGTCATCAAGTGTAAATGCCCTTGTTTCAAGCGAAAGGGAAAGAGTATCCGATATTCCGATGATTCGCATAACGAGCGGAATAATAAACGCACGGTAAATGCAACTCGGTCGGTACCAATTCATATTTGCACCTCTGACCTTCATCGCCTCCCAGATCTGCTTTATTTCACCCACTAAAACTGGAATAAATTTAAGTGTTACAAGCATGCCGAGCGTTATAACTCTCGGGCATTTCAGCTTTGCAAGACAGCGTGTTAGATCACAGGGCGATGTGCTTACCATCGGCACGGCACACAATCCCAAGAGAATCATTCTTAAAAGTGTTTGCCAAAATGCGTCCAAGCTTTTGTTTGTCAAAAATGACAGACCGCCTATAATAAGTCCGCAAATCGCCATTGCAACGGTCATTTTCCATGTGCTTTTAAAAAGACCGAATGCTGAGTAAAGCACAAAAATTGCCGTGGCAAAAGCAAAAGCCAAAAGATCGTTGGAAAAAAGCATTCCGAATATCAGCACTATTACGGAAACTGAAAATGAAATCAGCGGATAAAAAGGCTTTTTAGCCTCAAATGTTTCAAGCATTATCATCTTCTCCGTACGGTTTTAATTTGCCTGCCTTTTGAAGTTCTGCGGCGATTTTCATTCCGATTGCCGCACCCAAAAATGCCAATATAATTGTGCCGATTGATGTTAAAACAGAAATTTTCGGATTTGCTGTAAGCTGAGCGTAACTTTGCCCATTGAGCCAAAGACTGAACAGAACCGAAATCGGCAGTGAAAACGGCATATATATTCCCGTTGTAACGAAAACGGAAACTTTCTTTTGATAGCCTCTGAAAATCAAAAGCATAATCAATTCCGCTATGATTGCGGAAACAAAATTGTTAAAAAACATAACCGTCGAAAAGAAAATCAGCGGTGCGCCCGAAAAAAGTCCGATAATTGTGAGAGCACCCGGCTTTCTTACTTTCATAAGTCCAATTGCTACGAAAATCGAATAAATAGGTGCGGCTGCCATGTTACGCAGTCCGAAAACGGTGGTGTGCATAACAAGCGGCATCGTTATTCCGCCGCACAATGTCATCGCTGCGGATAAGACAGCCAAAAACACAAAATCCTTAACTTGAAATTTCTTAAATATTTTTTTCATACTTCGCCCCAATCAGTCATGTTTATTTTTCTTGATAACAGCAGTCATTACAAGCACAAATGCAACCGCACCCACTACGCCGCAGGCAATGGCGATCGGAACTTTTTTATTTTTAACCGTTTCCTCTTTAGGCTCGGTAACGGTTGGTGCTGTTGTAGTTGTAGTAGTTGTTGTAGTTGTAGTTGTAGTTGTCGTTGTAGTATTTGTTGCTGTCGTTGTAGTATTTGTTGTTGTCGGTGTCGTTGTAGTGGTAGTGGTTTTTTTGGTGGTTGTTTCTTTTTTTTCATCTCTGATTTTTTTTGCACTGTCATAATCTATTTTAATTCTTGCAGAAGGTGATAAAGGCATAGCCGAAGCGGCAAATTTTACGCCGACAAATTCATTGTCGCTCTTAATCGGAAATTCAAAAGCCGTTTCATATTCAGTGCCGTCAATTTCAACATTATTCTTTTGCTCAACTTCTACTGTGTCGCCCTCAACAGAACCTTCCTTGTAATACCAAAAATGCATATCGCTTGTTGTTTTGGCAGGAGCTATTGTAAGCGTTTTTTCATCACCGTCAACTGTAAGAAGTGCGGTGTGAACAATATAGCTGTCACCCATAGATGTTCTTTCTTTTTCTGCGTGCCACATTTCAATCGGCACTTCGTAAACACCGTCCTCGCTCGGACCCATTGCAAACGCACCGAACGAAATGCAGGTAAGTGCAAGTACAAAAACTAATGCAGTCAATGAAATCGATAATTTTTTAAACATATTTGTCCTCCGTATTTTATTAGTCATTGCTAACTTGACATTAAAATTTTTAGTTAGCATAAGCTAACCGCGGTTATTCTATCAAATGACAAATAAAAAGTCAATATTTAAAACTATAAAATAATTAAAATTTGGCACATTGCACCGCCTGCATTTGATAGACAGTTTAATAAGTCATAAATCATCTTACAGCCCAATTATTAAGCAGCGGTATCCTTTTTCAAACAATATTATTCTGGTAACTTTTCCATTCATGTGCACCTCTGTTACTTGCCTACATTTTGGGCAAACCTACTTTTCAAGTTAAAAAAATATAATTTTAATTTGAATGCGCTATCGTATTTTGCATATAATATTTCTATAAGAATGCAATATTTGCACATTTACGGTTGACAATGTGCAATTACTGCATTATTTTTCAATCAGAGGTGCAATTATGAATGTTCTAAAAAACTTGAGAATTGAGAAAGTTCTCGTAAAACGACATTCCCGAACTGTTTGATATACTAAAAAATTAAATATCTAAATTGTAAAATGATATTGATAATCCTTGCCTGTATGGTGAGGATTTTTCTTTTGCGTGGAAATAATTTGTAAATTTTCTTTCAAAACACATCAACAAAACTTGAATTTTTCTCTGTATTATAGAGGGGTATTTTTTCTGTGGTGAAATCAAATGTAAACAAGGTGTAAAGAATTTTGCAAAACACCCGAACAAAAGGGGAATTTTTCTCCGTATAGTAGAGGGAGTTTTTTTGAATGGTGTTTTCTTTTGGTTTTCACTCAGCAAAATATTCTCTCGAATAATTTTAAAGGAGGTTTTCGTATGCGTAAAAATTGCAACGGTCAATTTTTTCTTTTGCCGAACAGAATTTTTGATGAACGGTTATCGCCCAACGAGTTCATTGTTTATTCTTTTCTTATTCGAGCAAAGGACTCGGCGGGGCAAAGTTTTTGGTCGGTGCCGATGATTGCAAAAAGCTGTTCGATGTGTGCATCAACTTACAGAAAAGTTTTGCATTCGCTGGAAAACTGTGGGTACATAACTATCTCAAAACGATTCATCGGCGGCGAGCAAAAGAGCAACCTATACACGGTCAACAAGATTTAATGCACCGTGCTTTAGGGTTTATCGACAAAGAATATGAAAGGCTTTGATTTTGAAAATTTATGATTTTTGAAGTGAAAATTGATGGCTTTTGAGTGGGTTTTTGAGCAAATTTCAAGCCGCCGATTTTATGAGAATCACACCGAAACGAATAAAAATACGAAAAATCAATTCACATATAATAAGCTCGTCTTTAAAAGAGTTTTATATAGAATCAAACAACGCATTTGAAATATTCGCTTATTAAGTTACAAAAAATAACATTTTTAGCATTTATTTTATTTAATATAAAAACGCTCAATGTAAAAAATAGTAATGCAAACGCAAATTGTAATGAAAAGGAGTGTTTTCAAATGTCAAGTTCCAAGAATGTTGTTCCGGAAGCTAAGGAAGCTCTTAACAGATTCAAAATGGAAGCTGCTAATGAGGTTGGTGTAAATCTCAAGCAGGGTTATAACGGCGACCTTACTTCTAAGCAGGCCGGCTCTATCGGCGGACAGATGGTCAAGAAGATGATCAAGGCTTATGAAGACGGCATGAAATAAGAAGTATAAAATCCCTGATTCTTCAATAAATTTCGGACAAAATGAAGGTCTGCCGGTTAAACCGACAGACCTTCTTCTGTGTTTGTTATTAAATATTTCAGCGGACGGATACGGCTTTATATCCGATATCATAAAACATTATTATACACTAATTGGATTTAACAGGGCAAAAGAATCCATTCCGTCAAGATAAGCTAATACCGCGTCATTTGACAGTACCACCGAGTTTTCCTCGTTATGGTTGCCGGCTACAATAATCACATACAGATAACCGTCTCCCTCGTTTTCCATAATTCCTGTAAGGTTTGTGTACTGTTGGAAGTTCTTACAGGTAATAGCGGTATAGTATTCCTCCGAGCCGTCGTTACTTCTTATTTTTACTGTAACAGCCACACCGTTGTATACATCATCCGGCATTCCCTCGGCTTCTACCAATGTAACTGTGTTACCCCCCTTAGCCTCATAATATTTTATGAGGGCAAGAGCCTGTGCGGCGTCGGCAACATAGCCATCATAATCTACGGCGGCACCGTTTCTGAAGGTGTATGTTTTGCCCGTACAATACATCGCCTTGCCTTTATAGTTCCAATCAAGAACGCCGTTTCTTACATAATAAAGGGTAGTGCCGTATCTTAAAACACCAGAGAAATTCCAGTCAAGAACCCCGTTTACCACGCCGTAATATGTTCCGTAGTAATTTGTAAGGCTACAATAGTCCCAATTGAGGAAGCCCTCCTCTACGTAATACCATGTGCCATAATAATTTACAAGTCCTGTATAGGAAGTGTCGATCTGACCGTTTGTAAGATAGCACCATTCATTGCCGTAGTAATTATAAAGACCGTTTTTATTCCAGTTAAGAACACCGTCCTCAACATAATACCAAGTATCGTAATACTGAGTAAGTCCGGTATAATTCCAATTAAGAACACTATCCTCAACATAATACCAAGTATCGTAATACTTAGTAAGTCCGGTATAATCCCAATTAAGAACGCCGTCCTCAACATAATACCAAGTGCCGTAATATTTTGTAAGACCGGTGTAATCATTCGAATAAACACCATTTTCTACATAATGCCAAACATCATCAACATAAACAAGGCTTGAATAATCCCATTCAAGTATACCTTTTATGACATAATATGTTGTACCGTAATACTCGGTAGGGCCTGTATAATCCCAATTAAGAACGCCGTTTTCCACATAATACCAAGTGTCATAATACTTAACAAGGCCTGTGTAGTCGGCATTATGTTCACCGTTTTCCATATAGAGCCAAGTACCGTCATCTGTTCGCTTAAGTGAATCGGTAGTAGACGCAAAAGCGACGACCGACATTACAGACAGCGATAGAATAACAGTCAGTACAACCGCAATCAACTTTTTGAATTTTTTCATAAATTTAATATCCTCCCTGATTTTTACGGCATAAAGCCCTGCCGCTTATTCGAATTATACAACAAACTGTATATAATTGCAATAGTTTTTATGCAAAAGTGTTGTATTAACACATTTCTCTAAAAAACACAAAACCGTTCAAATTAATGAACGGTTTTGCAATATTTTGTATGCAGCAGTCTTTAAGCAAGCGAGAAACAATCAAATACAATGCGTATTACGCAAGAACTCCGTTTCTGACATAGTAACGCGTGCCGTAATAATAGGTGTATCCCGTATAATTCCAGTCAAGCACGCCCTTTTTGACGTAATACCAAGTGCCGTAATATTTTGTAAGACCGGTGTAATCCCAATTAAGCACACTGCCCTCGCAATAATACCAGGTGCCGTAATAGTTTGTGAGCCCCGTATAGTTCCAATTTAAGACGCTGTTTTCGACGTAATACCATGTGCCGTAGTAGCTCGTGAGCCCCGTATAGTTCCAATTAAGAACACTGTTTTCGACGTAATACCATGTACCGTAGTACTTTGTAAGACCCGTATAATTCCAATTAAGAACACTGTTTTCGACATAATACCAAGTATCATAATACTTAGTAAGACCTGAGTAATCCCAGTTCAGCACACCGTTTTCGACATAATAATAAGTGCCGTAATAATTTACAAGCCCGCTGTATGAAGTATCATTTTTGCCGCTAACCATATAGTAATATTTATCTCCTATATATTTCAGCGATATTGTGTTCGCGGGAGCCGCCTTTACGTCAAAGTCACATTTTGCGGTTTTATCGGAGCCGAGAAGCTTTGGAGTTTCGTCTCCGCTGTAAATATCAAATGCAGTTACAGATATGCTGCCTTCTTTATAGTTGCCGTCAAAATAAAAAGTATAACTTCCGTACAGTTGCTCCGTCGAAGAGGATTTCGGCGCGGCTGCCGAGCATCTTAAAGAATCCTGTGAAAAATTATAATTTGTTATTGCCGTACCGCCGTTTTCGTACGAAGTAACCGATGTCTGCTCGCCTTTTTCATTTTCTTTAGGCTTATCAAGACTCATATACTCGGAATCGTATTTAAGCGTATAACTGCCGCCCGCGGCCCCTGCCGGAGCATATATTTTTACCTCTACCCTGTTATAGCCCATAATCTGAGCGTCAACTCTGAAGGATGCGCTTTCGGAAGAAGTGTCAACGGCAAACGACGTCGCAAGTACAGCGAACACGCATACAAGTATTGCGAGAGCCATAACAGCCGAAATTATTTTAGTTCGTCTTTTCATATTAACCTCCGTTAAGCCCCGAAACAGACATTTACTTATATCGGAATTATACAACATCCGAAATGCATAGTCAACACTCATGCATTCTCGGTTGACACCCGAAAAACAAAAAAATATACCTAATTCCGAAAAATGAATTTCGAAACACGGTATATTTTCTAAGTTAAAGTGTAAGCTGCTCGCCGACATCATCAGCCGACAAAGTCGCACCGGCGGCAGGCAAAGTTCTCGTCCTGTATCTCGCAGGCTTTACAAACTCACCATCGGTATACTCTTTTACGGAAGATACCCTATGCCCTTTTTTGAGAGTCATAACCGATACGCCCATAGAATCCTTGGTCGTTTTTACGGCTATTGCACCGGTATTGAGAAGAAGTATTCTGCCGGAGGTGGACTTCATAACATACTCCTTATCCTCAGTCACACAGAACATATTGACTACCGGGAATTTCTCACAATACGCCTTAATCAGCTTCTTGCGGTTCGTTTTAGTCTCATAGGCGGAGAGGTCTATTTTGGCAAGCTTGCCGTTTTCAAAGAAGAACAGCATAAAGCCCTTATAGTCTGTTGTAACCGCCATATAAACGGCGTTTTCATCGGGCTCCATCTCAAGCTTTGATGCCACATAATCGCCGAGGACGCTCGCCTTGCTGTCGTCAAAGTCAGCAGCTTTGGCTTTATAAACACGGCACTTATCGGTAAAGAACAAAAGCTCGGTATTGTTTGCAGCCTCAACGGTCTCTATTATTTCATCGTTTTCCTTTAGCTTTTGCTCACCGCTCATACGCAGTGACTGCGGAGTTATCTTTTTGAAATAGCCCTCCTTGGTAAAGAACAGCGTGACGGGATAATTCGGTATCTCCTCATCGGGCTCCGATTCATCATCTATATCACTCGTGTAGATTATTTCCGAACGACGCGGCTTATCGTAATTTTTAACGACATCCGAAAGCTCGTTTACGATAATTTTTTTAACTCTTGAGCGACTTGCGAGAATATCCTCCATATCCTCGATTTCGGCTCTCAGCTTTTCTATATCTTCCGTTTTCTTTAAAATATACTCACGGTTTAAGTGGCGCAATTTGATTTCAGCCACATAATCCGCCTGTATCTTATCTATTCCGAAGCCTATCATCAAGTTCGGAACAACCTCGGACTCCTCGTCCGTTGAGCGTATTATTCTTATTGCCTTATCAATATCGAGAAGAATTTTTTGAAGTCCCTCTAAAAGATGCAGTCTGTCTTTTGCTTTGGAAAGGTCAAAAAAGACGCGGCGATTTACACATTCGGTACGGAAAGCTATCCATTCCAAAAGCAGCTCTCGCACCCCGAGGACTCTCGGCGTTCCTGCTATAAGGACATTAAAGTTACAGCCGAAGGAATCTTCGAGCGGAGTCATTTTATAGAGCTTTTTCATAAGCTTGTCTGCATCTGTGCCGCGCTTTAAGTCGATTGTTATTTTAAGACCCTTTTTATCGGTCTCGTCGCGGATGTCGGAAATTTCCTTAGCCTTGCCGCCCTTTGCGAGTTCGACTATCTTATCGATTATCGCCTCCGTAGTGGTGGTCGCCGGAATTTCGTATATATCAATACAGTTATTCTTTTTATCATAGCTGTACTTTGCGCGAATTTTGAAGCTTCCGCGACCCGTGCGGAATATCTCGTTCATCTTATCTTCATCGTAGAGTATCTGACCGCCGCCTATAAAATCGGGAGCCTTGAGCGTTTCGGTTATATCAGCGTCGGGGTCCTTTATAAGCGCCACGGTAGTATCGCAGATCTCTTTCAAGTTGAACGAACAAATATTTGAAGCCATACCGACGGCTATACCCATATTGGCGTTTACGAGCACCGACGGAAATGTAACGGGCAAAAGCGTGGGCTCGGTCATGGTATTGTCGTAGTTCGGTACAAAATCGACCGTATCCTTATCTATATCGCGGAAAAGCTCGGCTGAAATCGGGGCTAATTTTGCCTCGGTATAACGCGAAGCCGCATACTGCATATTTTTTGAATACGATTTACCGAAGTTACCCTTTGACTCAACATAAGGGTGAAGGAGCGACTCATTGCCGCGCGCCAAACGAATCATCGTCTCGTAAATTGCCGCGTCGCCGTGGGGGTTCAGCTGCATGGTGCGGCCGACTATATTGGCTGATTTTATAGTGCCTCCCTGAAGCAGCCCCATTTTATACATAGTATAAAGCAGCTTTCTGTGTGACGGTTTAAAACCGTCTATTTCGGGAATGGCACGCGACATAATAACACTCATGGCGTACGGCATATAGTTAACTTCAAGCGTATCGGTTATATGCTGCTCTACCACCTCGCCTGCACCGAGAATATGAGCGTTTATGTTAAGTTCCTCCGAATTTCGGTCTGTTTCGTTTTTCTTGGTTCTTTTAGCCATTTTCCGACTCTCCTGATTTGCCGTGATAACGTTAAGAAAGGTCAGTCATATCAATGTACTGAGCACCGTTTTCGGCAATATAATCTTTTCTGCCCTGTAAATTGTCGCCGAGTAAAAGGTCAAATTTATCGGCGACAGCCTCGGGTGAATAATCCGGCTCGACCTTTATAAGACGACGGGTTTTGGGATTCATTGTGGTAAGCCACATCATCTCGGGTTCGTTTTCACCGAGACCCTTTGAACGCTGTATGGTATATTTTCTGTCTCCGATTTCAAGAAGGGCATCCTGCTTTTCCTTTTCGGTGTAGCAAAACCAGGTCTCGTCCTTGCAAGTTATTTCGTAAAGCGGAGATTCGGCTATAAACACCTTACCCTCTTTTATAAGCGTGGGCATAAGACGATAAATCATCGTTAATATCAGCGTCCGTATCTGATAACCGTCAACGTCGGCATCGGTACAAATTATGACCTTGCTCCAACGCAGATTATCCATATTGAAAAGCGACAGATTTTTATTTGCCTTGGAGCTTACCTCAACGCCGCAGCCGAGCACTTTGATAAGGTCTGTTATAATGTCGTTTTTAAATATTTTGGGGTATTCAGCCTTAAGACAGTTGAGTATTTTCCCTCGTACCGGCATAACTGCCTGAAAGGCACTGTCTCTCGCCTGCTTGCAGGCACCGAGAGCCGAGTCGCCCTCCACTATGAATATTTCACGCTCCGAAACGTCCTTTGAGCGGCAGTCAACGAATTTTTCGATTCTGTCAGTCATACTGTTGCCGCTTTGAAGCGTCTTTTTAATGTTGAGCCTTGTGGATTCGGCCTTGACGCGCGAACGCATATTTATGAGCACCTGCTCGGCAATTTTTTCGGCGTCTATTCTGTTTTCTATAAAATACACTTCAAGCTGATGGCGGAGAAAATCCGTCATAGCCTCCTGAATGAATTTATTGGTTATAGCTTTTTTGGTCTGATTTTCGTATGACGTCTGAGTTGAAAAGGATGACGAAACAAGCACAAGACAATCCTCAACATCCTGGAAATTTATCTTGCTGTCGCTCTTTAAATACTTGCTGTTTGCTTTTAAATAGCTGTCAATCTGCGAAACGAACGCACTTTTTACCGCTTTTTCGGGAGCGCCGCCGTGTTCGAGAAAACTGGAATTATGGTAATACTCCTTAAGCTGTTTTTTATTGGAAAAACACAGCGCAACATTGAGCTTAACCTTGTATTCGGGCAAATCGGCTCTGTCTCTGCCCTTTCTCTCACCCTGCCAAAACTGCACGGAAGAAAACGCATCGTCGCCGACAAATTCCTTTATATAATCGACTATACCGTTTTCGTAGCAGTATTCGTATTTATCAAAGCTCTTTTCGCCGGTTTGATTGCGAAGAACGAATTTTATTCCCGCATTTACAACCGACTGCCTTAATATAGTCTCCTGATAGTATTCAAGCGGAATATCAATATCGGTGAACACCTTGATATCTGGTTTCCAGCGTATTCTTGTCCCGGTATCTTTTTTATTGTACGGTTCCTTTTGAAGCTCGCTGACGGGCTCGCCCGCCTTAAAATGTATCTCATAGCGAAATCCGTTTTTGTGCACCTCGGCATCCATATACTCCGAAGCATACTGTGTGGCACAAAGTCCGAGTCCGTTAAGTCCGAGTGAATACTCGTATGTTCCGCCGTTGTTTGTATTATATTTACTGCCGGCATACATCTCACAGAAGAGTAGCTCCCAGTTCCATCGCTTTTCCTTTTCGTTGTAGTCCATAGGCATACCTCTGCCGTGATCGACAACCTCAACGGAGCCGTCGAGAAAACGGGTCACGGTTATCTCTTTACCGTAGCCCTCTCTTGCCTCGTCTATGGAATTTGAAAGTATCTCAAATACAGCGTGCTCACAGCCCTCAATACCGTCCGAGCCGAAAATAACGGCAGGGCGAAGCCTAACCCTGTCAGCACCCTTTAGCTGCGAAATACTTTCTTCATTGTATACCGCTTTTTTTGCCATTTAAATAAACCACCTTTTAAATTCCGAGCGGCGGAAAAAATACACGCAGGAAAATCCTGCCGAAAAATACCGCCATATATTTTACACTATATATAGCGGTCAAGTCAAGTTATTTGCCTTTTCAAACGGATATTTAGGGCTCATACGCCCAAAGCCGACAGCTCAAGTCAGCTTTTATCGTCATCTGTATGCTTTTTAACCTTATGTTTATTTCCGTTTTCATCAACGATATACGTATTTTCAAGATTTGCGACAAGATTTCTTTTAAAAGAGTCGATATACTCGCGGCGCAAAATTGCCTGCTCCTCCTTTTCTTCGGGAGTAAGCCCATCCCCTTTTTGCTTTTTGGCAAGGAAGTTTATACGCTCAATTTTACTTTGCTCCATAATCATCACCACGTAAAGGTTATTTTTTATTATTTTATAATATTTTTTAAATAAAGTAAAGGAGCGGCTCAACACTTGAAAATATTAAGTGAATATCATATAATTTCATTATGATGAAGGAAGGATTACGATATGTTTAAATATGTTCTGATAGACATTGACAATACGCTTTTGGATTTCAATAAATGTGCCGAAAAAGCTATGACAAACGCTTGCAAAGCTTGCGGAGTAGGTTTCAAAAAAGAAATGCCGTCGGTTTTTCATAAAATCAATGACTCTCTCTGGCAAAGACTCGAAACGGGAGAAATCACAAGGGATCAAATACACGAAAAACGGTGGAATATGGTTTTTTCGGTTATGGGTATCACTTTTGACGGACGCGAATTTGAAAAAGAATTCGTAAAAGGGATATATGACAGCCACGAGCCTGTAAACGGAGCTGTGGATACGGTTAAATATCTGTCAAAAAAATACATACTCTGTGCCGCAAGCAACGGTCCCTTTGAGCAGCAAAAGCACCGACTGACACTTGCCGGAATGATAGACGGTTTTTCTCACCTTTTTGTTTCGGAGAGAATAGGCATACAAAAGCCCCAACGGGAATTTTTTGAGCGGTGCCTCAATGAGCTGCACGAAACCGACAAATCAAAATTTATACTTATAGGCGATTCGCTTACCGCCGATATATCCGGAGGGAAGAGCTTCGGAATCACCACCTGTTGGTATGACCACAACGGCACGGGGTATGATAATGTGGGCGCGGATATAAGAATCGACAGTCTCTCAGAAATCAAAAGCATACTTTGAGGAATTATTATGATAAAGCTCCCCGAACAAGTGAATAAGGCAATATGCCTGCTGAAAAACAGCGGTTTTGAAGCCTATGCTGTCGGCGGTGCGGTTCGTGATTGTCTGCTCGGCAAAGTCCCGTTTGACTGGGACATCACAACAAGCGCACACCCCGAGGAAACCGAAAAGGTGTTTTGCGGCGAACGGATAATAGAGACAGGTATAAAGCACGGGACGGTAACTGTTATAATTGACGGTATGCCGCTCGAAATAACCACTTATCGCATAGACGGCGACTATACAGACCACCGTCATCCGCAAACGGTATCATTTTCGGATAACCTCAGAGACGATCTCTCAAGGCGGGATTTCACAATAAACACGCTTTGCTGTAATTGCGACGACAAAATAATTGATGCTTTCGGCGGCAAAGACGATTTGAACAACAAAATAATACGGTGCGTCGGTGACCCGGACACACGTTTTTCGGAGGACGCGCTCAGAATAATGCGTGCCGTCCGTTTTTCGGCGGAGCTCGGGTTCAAAATAGAAAAAAGCACATCGGACAGCATACTGAAAAACAGGCAGCTGCTGTCGGATGTGTCAAAAGAAAGATTACAGGTTGAATTCACAAAGCTTATCACGGGAAAATACGCAACCGACGTTATACGGAAATATCACGCGGTTATAGAGGTATTTATTCCCGAGCTTGCCCCACTTATAGAATGCGAGCAGCACACAAAATATCACAAATACGATGTGTTCGAGCATACGCTTCACGCCGTAGACGCAATAGATTTTAACGACAGAATTTTGCGTCTTACAATGTTTTTCCATGATTTCGGAAAGCCCGACGCCAAAACCACTGACGGAAACGGCACTTCGCACTTCAAAGGTCATGCCGTGATAAGTGAAAAAAAGACGCGAGACATTCTTAAAAGGCTGAAATTTGACAATAAAACAATAAACGATGTATCAAAGCTCGTTTTGATACACGATATGAAATCCCCGCGCGACAAAATTCAGGCAAAAAAAATGATGTGCAGTCTCGGAGACGAAGCATACCTTAACCTTATAAAAATCAAACGTGCCGATAACATGGCAAAGGCCGATCCGCACGCAATAGACGAAAAGCTTAAAAATATGCGTTCGTTCTATGAGGAGATAAAGATAAACAACGAGTGCTATAATTTAAGATCTCTCGCAGTAAACGGCGATGATATTAAGGCCTTCGGTATTGCCGAGGGAAAAGAGATTAAAAGCTCGCTTGATTTTTTACTTAACGGCGTTATAGAGGGTAAGTGCCAAAACAGAAAAGACGTATTGTTGGAATATCTGAAAGAAAATACAAAATAATTAAAAGCACCGCGATTTTGGATTTTGGCCAAAAGAATCAGCGATGCTTTTTTATTATGCCATAAGACCGCATGACCTGCGAAGCAGTAAAACCGCGTCGCTCTCATCTACGGCTCCGTCTCGGTTTAAATCGGCCTCTTTGAGTTTTATCGGAGACAAGCCTGTTAAGCCCGCCGAATATTTAAGCATTATAACAGCGTCCGCACTGTTCGTTTTACCGTCCGAATTCACATCGCCGAAATTCACTCGCGCAACGTAATAATAATCCGTTTTGCCTTTGCGTATGCGAATACCTGCACCGTCCTCGACAACGGCGAAATCAGGCAAAATATTACCGTTTTCATCAAACACGGTCAATTCATCCGCAGCATCGATAACTCCTTTGAATACCAATATCTCCTTTAGCGTTTGTACCGTAACACCGACTGCCGTATTTACAACACCGGTTTCTTTCTCCTCGGACACACAATCGAAAGACACTGTTGCATTCCTTATGCCGCTTGCCGCTTCGGATGAAAACACGGAGCTTCCGTATATTGCATAAAGTGAGGTACATCCGTCTAATGCCGTAGCCGACATCTTCAGAGCTTCGCTGAAAACAGTAACGGTTTTTAAAGACGTACAGCGCGAAAAAGCTTTGTCTGAAACAAGCTCGGTATTTGGGGGCAAAGTAACTTTTTCCAAAGAAGTATTTACCGAAAAGGCAAAAGCCCCTATCTCTTTAAGAGACGGTGAAAAGCTTATCTCCGAAAGTGCGGCACAATTATAGAACGCTCGATCCCCTATTGTTTTTACGCCGCGAAGCTCAGCTTTTGAAAGAGACGAACAATTTTCAAACGCGCTTGTATGAAGTTCCGTAACGCTCTCGGGCAACGTAACTTTTTCTAACGCAGAGCAACCGAAAAAGGCTTTCTCACCGATAAATTTCACTCCGTCGGGAATTGCGGCGAAAGAAAGCGACGAACACCCTTTAAAGGCTCCCTTGCCTATATATGTAACTCCTTTTTTAAGCTCTGCTTTTTTTAAGGAATAACAGCCCGAAAAGGCATTGTCGCCTATCTCGTTTAAATTCGCGCCGAAGCTGACATATGACAGAGCCGTGCAGTCGGAAAAAGCGTTTTTGCCGACTGCGGTGACGGAATCGGGTAAGCCGATAAATTCCACGGTTCCGTTTGACGAAAATGCGTAATCGTCAATCGCCGCCACCGTTTTGCCCTTAATTTTTTCGGGTACCAAAATCGTGTCGCTCACTCCGCGGTAACCGCTTACGCAAACCTTTCCGTTCTTAATATAATACACAAAGTCGCTGTCACCCGAGGCAAAAGTATCGAGAGGCAGCGACAATATAACGCAAATAACCGCAAATGCAACTATTGACTTTATTTTATTACAAACAGCTGTCATTTCATTCCTCCGCCCCTTTTATGAGCTTGATTGTATCACCTTTTTCGGCTTTTTTCGGAATTTGTGCTGATTTATCACATAACCTCATTTCCGCCGCTTTATATTCTTTTTACAAAACATCGCATTCAAGGTAACAAACGGCGTCATAAAATAATATGCGGCTAAATGCCGACTAAAACAGCACAAACCGGATATTGGTTGTGTGCTGTTTTCTGTTCTGATTTATATTTAAAACAACACTTTTTACTGCTTATTAAATATCAACGGTCAGGCTATTCAGGACTATAACTCATTGACATTTATTTATGCCGATGATATACTTCTAATGTTCGCTCAGGGAGCGATTGTTCAGTAAAGACGTAAGCCGAACAGGGTGCAGACTGAGAAAGCTGTATCTTGTTTGGCTTTTTAAATATAACATTGCTTTTGTGCTACAATTCTAATAAAACGGATACATAAATTAAAAGGATAACGCAAGTGTTTTTCAGGAGAATATTAAAATGACAAAGGACGAATATTTAATAACCGATCCGCCGCTCAAGGCTTTGACTGTTTTTGCGATGCCTATGATTTTAGGCAGCTTCTTTCAACAAGTATACAATATGGCTGATTCAATTATCGTCGGTCAATTTGTCGGCTCCTCTGCCCTTGCGGCCGTCGGGGCTTGTGCCGCACTTACAAATGTTTTTATTTGTATAGCACTCGGTGCAGGCGTGGGCGCAGGTGTACTGGTAAGCCGTTATTTCGGTGCTCAAAATTACGGAAAGATGAAAACAATCGTTTCCACATCGTTAATAAGCTTTTTGCTTTTAAGCATATTTCTCGGTATCTTTGGATTTTTCGGTTCTAATTGGATGATGAGCATACTGCAAACGCCTGCGGATATAATGGAGGATGCGGTACTGTACTTGCGCATCTATTTTGCGGGCTTTCCGTTTTTATTTATGTACAACATTCTTTCAACCATGTTCACTTCAATCGGCGAATCGAAAATTCCGTTATGGCTTTTAATATTTTCATCTGTATTGAATATCATCATGGACCTTTGGATGGTAGGCGGTCTTAAACTCGGAGTATTCGGTGCGGCTCTTGCCACCCTTATTTCACAGGGCATTTCTGCCGTACTTTCCCTTTTGATTTTTCTTTATCGAATGCGAAAATACGCAAGTCCGTTTCATCGGTTTGATAAAAGCGAACTGCGTTTAATGCTTAAAATCGCCGTACCGTCTATTCTTCAACAATCCACGGTATCAATCGGTATGATGATTGTGCAGGCGGTTGTAAATCCTTTCGGCACGCAAGCACTCGCAGGCTACGCGGCAACGATGAGAGTAGAGAATGTTTTTTCACTGATATTTGTATCAATCGGGAATGCTGTGTCACCATTTGTTTCGCAAAATTTCGGTGCCGGAAAAATTGACCGTATTAAAAAAGGCTACCGCGCCGCTTTGCTGTTAGATGTATGCTTTGCCGTACTTGCATTTGTAATTATTGAAACAATGCACACACAAATTTCTTCACTTTTCTTAGGAAAAGACGGAACGGCTTTAGCATATCAAGTGTCCAGTGATTATATGAAATGGATTGGATACTTTTTCATATTTATGGGTATCAAAATGGCAACAGACGGTGTTCTTCGCGGACTTGGAAATATGCGTCCGTTTTTGATTGCAAATATGGTCAACCTTGCGATTCGGTTATCCGTAGCATTGATTTTTGCACCGCATTTCGGCATTGCATTTGTATGGCTTGCAGTTCCGGCAGGCTGGCTTGCCAACTTTGTAATTTCCTATGCGGCACTGAGAAAATCTTGGCCGAAAAATGCTTTGGATCAGGAAATTCACCATATCTAAAAAACAGTCACCGCAACGGTGACTGTTTCTTTTTGGCAGGAGCAGAAGGACTTGAAGTTGCTTCGCAACCCCTCTTGCGGTGCCCAAAATATGGCGGTGATACGCCATATTTTGACCGCTGCGCCATCCTCGCCTCGCTTCATCTGCCACCGGCAGCGCTCGGCGACGAAGCCCGGCACGCGGTTTTGGAGCGAAAAGCACGCTTTCAGTTAAGCCGCGTGTTAAAATACAGTCCCCCTCAAATTCCGCATAAAAACAGCACTTTCAGGATTTGAAAGTGCTGTTCGTTTTTGCCTTTATAGTTTTTGTTGAAAAATGATGCTATTTGTCACTTTGAATGTCACTTTGGATTTTTTTCATTGCTTATGATAAAAATTAATATAAATTTTTACTTGTTTACCTTAATTTTTTTGAGACAATTAAAGTTCATCATCATAAACTGCATATGCTTTCATCACATTATCCGTCTAAAGCTCGTACTGCGTTATGACCTTGTGATTTCTTCAATAATACCATTTATTTTATTTAAAGCTTTTAAATAATCTTCTGATGTGGTTGTTCCTCGATTACCATTATTATCTTCTACAAGTGATTCAAATCTATATGCATAACTTAGTTTTCCATCAAATGTATTTATAAGATCATCGTTAATAAATGTGTTAAGGTTATCGTAAATGCTTAGATTGTGTAAATAAAAATATTCTTGTTTTAAAATTAAGTTAACGTTATCAATTTGCTTCATAGCGTAATCATATAATTTGTCTTCGATAAATTCATTATTTATACCTTTATCAGTGAATTCAATCCACAAATCATTGAATCCATCTGTGTTTAAAAATTTTTCGAGAAAAATAATAATTGCATCATAAATTCTTTTTATTGATTCGAGTTGACATTGTTCATATTTCATTTTGGGTATGTCCTTTCTGATTTCTTTTAATAAATTCTTATACTCTATTTTAAATATGTCGGATAATATTTTTATCATTTCTAATTCTGAAGGACCATTATTTATGTTTCTCCAATTGTGAACTGCGCTTGATGAAACATTTAATTTTTCAGCGAGTTCTTCTTCAAAATCACCTTTCTTGATACGGCAAAATTGACAATGCTTATTAAACATGATATTAAACGCTGAAAAGTCAAATTGGTATTCAGAATTATCTATAGTGAATATTTTAGTATTTTTACTAGTCATAGTAAAACCTCCTGTGTATATTTTTGCAATTGCAAACAGATTATAACATACAAAAAATATTATTGAAAGATAGATGTCAATTCCTATTCATCTAACTAAATTTGAGTGATTTGAGTTACTTTTAGAAATGTTGGATAGATTATTTAATATTATTAAAGCATTTTAAAATATTGGGAACTTCTGATATCAGCCGAGATTTTGTTTTGTTTAAATGTGTGCGCAACTTAATGTTGCAACGCAAAATTTGATTTGTTGTGATTGTTATATCGGTCTGTTGCAAATAATTGGGTTTTGTGTAGATATTACTCAAAGATTTTTTGAAAACGCACAACAAAGTAATATCTACACAGTTCATCAAATATAGTGTACCCCACTGAAAGAGTTGATGACAAATAGTCTAAAAACCTAAAATTGAAAAAACAGCGGTTTTTCTTTTGATTTTTTTGAATTGATTTCTAACTCGGTTTTGGATGAAATCTCGGCTCTTTTGAGTCGATTTTGGAGCGGATTTCAAGCCGTCGATTTTTAAACAGGATAAAGGGGTATGATTTTCGGGCGTTGAAATGCCGAAAACGCCGTCCGGCAAAGCCTGTCGGCTTTTCAAATCGTAATACTTTTGCGTATGATTCCAAATTCGTATGCAGTAAAGGCTATTTTTCGCAGAAAATCAAGGCTTTTGCGTATTCACTTGAGTGTTGCGGTATGATGATTAAAAATCAAACTTAAGAAAGCGGTTTTATTCCATACTCGATGCGGCAGGAATCGAGAAAAAAGGCTTACACAGTTTGCGACACACCTTCGCAACAAAGCTTGTAACAGGTGTGCGAGCAGAGGACGGAACGGTAAAAGCATTAACACCGAGGCAGGTGGCAGATTTACTTTGGCACACAACTTCGGAGATAACCGAAATGTATTATGTTAAACGAAACACGGATATGCTGATGGGTATTACGAATGAATTTGAATTATGATAAAAGGAAAATAAGACTGAAAACCTTTAACTGAGCAGATGAAAAACAGCGTGAGATTTCCTCACGCTGTAAGTAATTAAATATTCAATAAAAATTTTATATTGTGTTGAGGTGAAATTGTATTCAATATTTACACTTGTATTGTTGTGTGATAAAATATTTAAAAAAGGTTAAGGCTTATTTTGCTTGATTTAGCATGAAATTTGTATTGTATTTGGAGGAGGGAGTATCAAATTATGAATATAAATAATTTACACGAATTGATAAATAGATATGAAGAACAGCTTGATTATTTTTATGTTGATCATGAAGAATTATTTAAGTGGAAAGCGATTAAACGGTTTCGGTATGTTTGGAATTCAAGCGAATATGAAAATATTAGTTTTGCAGAAAAGTTTAATGCTGCAAAAAGTGAATTTTTAGTTTTGACAGATAACAAGATGGTCTCACCATCAAATGGAGTTGTAAAAATTGCAGAGAAAAAAGATGCTGAAGTTAGACATCTTTTTGAGGAAATTCTATTTGCTGATGATGAAGGCGATTTAACACTTCGTCAAAATCATATAGATGAATTTATGGAAGGTATGGAGCGATTGCGTCAGGAAACTTTCCCAAACTCGTGGAAATTTAAACAAGACGACAGGCATGCGGCTTTTTGTTATCTTTCAGCGTTTAATCCAAACGATAATTACATATATAAGCACGATCCTGTAGAAAGGTTTGCCCAGTATGTTGAATTTGGTTTTGATATTGGTTCTGGTTCCAATTTCAACTTGAAATATTTTTATGATTTGTGTAATGCGATTGTCGAAGCAGTTAAAGAACATGAATCATTGCTTGAAAAGAATGCAAAATATCTAAAAGAAAACGAACTTGAAGATGATAATCTTCATATCCTTGCTTTTGATATAATGTATTGTTGCAACAATTATGGGCTATATAATGGACTTAATCATATAAAGAAAAGTGAAGCTATAAAAGGATATAAAATCGAAAAAGAAAAGTATTGGAAAGAAATGGAAAGGCAATTAAAACTTGCCGAACTTGATGAACGCATTAGCCAGTTGGAATTACAATTAGAACCTTATAGCAGCATTTCACTTTTAAATGTTAAAGTTTCCTCAGATAAATATGGCGATGGAATAATTATCGATCAAAAAGGTTCTTCGGTTACGGTTTTGTTTGAAGAATTGAAAAAGGATTTTGTAATAGATAAAAAGTATTTAAAACGCCCAACATTTGAAGATGAGACTGATATTCTTGAAGCATTTACAGAATATAACAGAATAGTTGAAATGATTAAACAACTTGATAACCAAAAACTTTATATTTAAGAAAAGTTTTATCTTATTAAAAATTATTTGCGTAAAAAGCATTTGAAATATAGTTGTTTTAAACAATACATTATAAAATGCAATAGGAAATGCAAACGAATTTGACTTGTGATTGATGCTTTTTTGATGATGTACCAAACGGATTACGTGAATTGTGTGGCACAAAGTGAACAAAAACGGTTTGAAAATGAAAAGCGGCGTACGGAAAAGACCGTGCGCCGTAATTTTATCTATATGGGAAAAAAAGCAAAATCGCCGTAAAACAAAAGCAATAGTTATCCCCACAAGATTGCTTATGGTATACAAACGGACTTGAAGTTGCTTCGCAACCCCTCTTGCGGTGCCCAAAATATGGCGGTGTTACGCCATATTTTGACCGCTGTGCCATCCTCGCCTCGCTTCATCTGCCACCGGCAGCGCTCGGCGACGAAGCCCGGCACGCGCGTGCCTCGGACAAGTTTTGTCTAACAAAAAAGAAACAGTCACCAAAACGGTGACTGTTTCTTTTTGGCAGGGGCAGAAGGACTTTTTCTCGCCTGCCGGCTCGGTCGGTGCTTCTAAACACCTACGGTGTTTAGAGGTCTCCACCGGAGACCCGCACCCCTCGACACGCTCCGCGTGCCTTGTTTTCAGAACCGTTTGCACAAACGAAAAAGAAAAAAGAGCCGTAAAACGACTCTTTTTCTTTTTGGCAGGGGCAGAAGGACTTGAACCCTCGGCACGCGGTTTTGGAGACCGCTGCTCTACCAACTGAGCTATACCCCTATATTAAATTCTTCCTTACGGAAATCACTATGATATTATACATATATTGCATCATTTTGTCAACAATAATTATTTCAAATTGTTTTTATGAAGCTTTTTTTAAATCTAATACACAACAGAAAAAACGATAACAATCGGCGTCGGTGCTATTGCTCGGAAAAGCTGCAATCGGATGATGCATTACCGATGGCAAGAACCGGTTTCCGCATAATTTTTCTCTTGTCCGTTATCTTTCAAATCAAAAAAGAAAAACGAAAAGATAAACATACAAAACAAAAAGAAACGACAATCTTCTCACGAAAATTGTCGTTTCTTTGGTGGAGAATTACGTTTCATATCCGAACTACCGTCGGCATTAACCCTATATGTTTGAGTGTTCCCTTTTAGGTTATAAACGGTTGTTATCTTGTATCCTCCGTCAGGCTCGTCCCATACCGTGACAGAATTGATTAGCGTATCAATCAAATGTCTGCGAAAGTCCTCGTCTTCTATGTCACCACTCAAGAACTGAGATAACCAACCCACAATGACGGTCTTATCCAATGTAAGATATTCACTCTTAGCGGCATCGAGTCTTGACTCGGTGTCCTTTTTTCTTTTTTCCAACTCTTGGAGCCTTGAGTCAAGAGTTTCCGATTCAACGCCACGCTCTACCATTTTAAGCAGATTTTTTATGCTTGTATTTATCTCCTTTAAGTCAGCAGTCAAAGCCGGGATTATAGCGTCACTCTCTATATCCTCTCTATTACACTTGATAGCCATATCTGCGATAGTGTTAATCATTTCAGGGGTGATTAACCGCATAGCGTTCTCAGCTACTATACGCTCTATAAGGTCTTTGCGGATTGTTCTTTTCTTGCACGAATGAAAACGCTTACGAGTACTGCACGAGTAGTAATAGTATGTCTCCCCTGTTTTACTTCTTCCGCTCTCGCCTATCATATTAGCCCCACAATGCCCACAGAACAGCTTTTGAGATAATAGGTAATTCACCCTTGCCTTACCACGTGCGGGGGCTTGTGCGTTCGCAGAGAGCCTTTTTTGCACAGCCTTGAATGTTTCTTTATCTATAATAGCAGGAATACCCCCCTCTATACGAATATCCTTATATGTATATGTCCCTATATACTTCTCGTTTCTAAACATAGTTTTAAACGAGTTTTTATTAAACTCAGTGCCCTTTTTGGTGCGATAACCTTGACTGTTGAATTTCTCGCATATCTCGGAGATGGTCGCCCCTCCTGCGTATAAGTCAAACGCCTCTTTGACTATTTGCGCGTTGGGCTCGTCAACAGTAAGCTTTTTGTTGACCGTCTTGTACCCCAAAGGGATTGCACCGCCGGTGCTGTTGCACTTATGCGCCGACTCATTCAGACCTCGGCTCACTTTTTGCGAGAGCTCCTTAGAGTAAAACTCGGCCATTCCCTCAAGGACTGACTCAAGTATAACGCCCTCAGGGCTGTCGGATATGTTTTCTGTCGCCGATATGACCTTGACCCCGTTCTTTTTCAGGCGCACTTTATAGGTAGCAGAGTCATAGCGATTGCGGGCGAATCTGTCAAGCTTATAGACAACAACCCCCTGCCATAACCCGTTACTGCTGTCCCGTATCATCCGGCAGAAGTTAGTACGCTTCGCAGTTTCCTTATAAGCGGACGTTGCGCGGTCTATATATTCTCCCACTACGTTATATCCTTGTCGCTCGCAGAAGTCCATACAGACCCTCTTTTGACCCTCTATAGACTGCTCCGTTTGTCTATCGCTACTGTATCTCATATATAGAACAACATTCATTGCCTTATATCCTCCTTCTGTGTACAAAAATACACTTGCGGAGTATGGGTTTCAATGCTATAATAAATGTAGCATTGAAAACGGCGTGAGTTCGTACAGTGTCATTTTCGTACTCTTGTTTTTAATGCAGCCCCCTGTTCCAGCAGGGGGTGTTTTTTTATTTTTTTATCCTTTTAAACCCCATTATTTGCATATATTTCTTTAGCGACACCGGCTTTCCCGTGCATATATGCTTATATTCATAATATTTTCTTTGCATTTTTTCATAGTCGATATCGTTTTGCTTTTTAATAATATAATGTTCATAAACTTCTTTGTCTTTTTCTGTCCTATCGTCAATAAACGGTCTGTTGCTATATTTAACTGGATCAACTTTAATAAGTTTGGATCTATCGTCTGAATATTTCTCCATAGAAAAACAGCCCTCAACGACAGGAAGAAATGTATGTCTACAACCCTTATGAAATCCACCATATTTTAATACATTTTCTGGAAGTTTAGGATACTTGCTATTTTTTCCGGAAATTGAATATACTCTCCCTTGAAGTTTCGCACATTCTGAGCAGGTACCAAAATGAAAAGAGCATACAACTAAATCAGTCTTGAATTTTTTTGCATTTTCTAAAATACAATTCGTTTTACCTTGTTCTGCAGTGTCGCTTTCTTTATCAATTTGAGACTTCAATTTATCTCCCTCGTCAAGCCAACCATCTTTCCATAATTTAATAACCAATCTCATATAATCTTTTCTTGAAAATCCTATAGGCGAAGCTTTCATCATATTGTATGTAATTGGCACAAGAATTTTCGATATCTTAATATTTTCCAGTTTACATACATACATCAAAAGAACATAAGATAAATCTTCTGTAACTTTTGGCAGTCCGCCATTTTGAAATGCGAATTTTGGCACTACAAGCGTTTTACAACTTTCAACATCATTCAAATTATAGACCTTACCGTCAGAAATTATAATATTTGCAGTATAATATGTTTTTCTGTGTTCATATAAGGAATTCTTACTAAAGCCTGAAACAGCATAAATAACGCCATTTTTATATATTGGGATATTTTTTACTTCAAATTGTTTTTTGGCTTTTATAATGGCTTTTAATTCCGCAAATGAGATCATTATACCACCTCAAAATCTTTCCTTTTCCTGTTTACAATAAAACTTAACTTACAGCCCTGAGTCCCATTATTGGTACAGAGAACTATTGACAAAGAAATTAACTTGTGATATTCTTCAATCGAACATTTGTTCTGATGTTCTGAAAGGAGCGTAAAAATGACACTGTACGAAAATGAATTATTAGATATAATTCATTCTGCGCCTAACAAAGAATACGCTCTCATAAAGGCTCTTGAGATTATTATTTCGTTGAAAGAGCAGCCTTCAACATCTCAAGAACCATCTTCTGCTTGTCCTCGGGGAGACCCCTGAATAGTTCAAGCAGCCCCTTTTCCTCTTCGGATAATTCCGGAGAGGATTTTTCTTTATGTATTATGGGTACATCTGCTCCCATAAGCCAAGCGATTGATACTCCGAGAGCAGTTGCTATCTCTTCCACACGATTTTGTTTAGGCGAGTACCTGCCTCTTCTGTAATTAGAAATAGTACCCTCATTAACGCCTATTCTACGAGCAAGTTCAGCTGGCGAAACGTCTCTTTTTTTGAGTGCTTCATCTAAGCGCTCACTAAATTTAATCATATTTTCACCTCGAACATATTATACATTGTTTTTTGAAAAGCGCAAGTTTTTTTGCCAAAAAAGCAAAAAAACTTTTGAAAAACTATTGACTTTTGAATTTCAAAAGTGCTATAATAACTTTGCAATCAAGAGATTGCAAGGCGGTCAAAGGAGTGATGCCTATGACTTACGCAGATTTACTTTTAGAGTTGATTAAGCAAAATCAACAGCTCCTGTTAGAAGTCGAGAGACTGAAAGAAGAGATAAAAAAATCGTCCTGTTCGTGGCAGGACGAAGCGGAAACCCAGTAGCTTTACCAATGAGAGCGGAACTGACCGCCGACGCTCTCAATGCGGATTCCATATTAAGTATATATAGTAAGTCATAATTTGTCAATTATTTTTTGAAAGGAGTGAAAAAATGGAAAAGTACGATTACTCCAAACTTTTAGGCAGAATAAGAGAGTTACATTTGACGCAAGCAAATGTCGCAGCGTTCGCCCACATAAGCGAGACTACATTAAGGAACAAACTTAAATCAGAAACTTACTTCTCAGTACCGCAAATCGAAGCCATTATGCAGATGTTACACATCCCGTTAAGCGAAATTGAGCCATATTTTTTTACGCACTGACTTTTGAATTTCAAAAGTACAGGTTTGAGAGTAGTGTAATTTCATAAGGTACTGAAACGGCGATTACTTCACATAAGAAAGGAGCGTAATTATGGACGAAAATAATATGCAAGAAAAGTTGAACCGCTTAGCTCGCATTCTTTACAGGACAGTTTATAGATACTATGAAGATGCTGAGCATCGTAAGGAATTTGAAGAGTGGCATTTGAGAGAATACGGCACTCCGTATCATTGGAAGACGTTAAAGGGGGTACAAAAATGAAAGGATACAAGGCTTTTCGCAAAGGTATGATTTGCGCTCCGGACAGGCAGCACGTAAAGCAGTATGCGGAGAATACGGTATATGAAGAGGACTCGGCGGAAGTGTGCAAGAAAGGAATGCACTTCTGTAAAGACCCTCTCGCCGTTCTTGACTACTACCCTCTTGTTGACGAGAACGGAGAACTGTCCGAATTTGCCGAGGTTGAAGCATTAGACGAATGCATAACCGGCGATGGACAGAAATACTGCACTAAGAAGTTAAAAGTAGGAGCCAAACTCAGTTTTTCGGCACTCGTTCAAGCAAGCGTCGATTTCGAGTTCGAAAAGAGCACGAAAACAGATACAAAAATACTCAGTGAGGATGACGATGGAAAAATATCAAGTAAGAGCAACCGGGCACGGATAGGCTCAAGTGGCTATGGGGCACAGATAGGCTCAAGTGGCAACTCGGCACGGATAGGCTCAAGTGGCTATGGGGCACGGATAGGCTCAAGTGGCTATGGGGCACAGATCGTAAGCTCCGGCAAACATAGTGTAATATGCTGTGCCGGAAACAACTCAATCGTCAGCGCCAAAATAGGCAGTTGGATTACTCTCGCTGACTGGCGGTATGACGAAGTTAAGAAGGTATACATCCCCGCGTGTGTTAAGACCGAGTACGTTGACGGAGAGAGAATCAAAGCTGATACACCCTACAAACTCGTCAACGGCAAGTTTAAAGAGGTAACCGTATGAGCGAAATGATTAGATCTTTTTTTGAGTTACTTATTGTTTTGGCAATTATATACGGCTACATTCATGAACAGGACGTTATCGATTTCGAGCAGCGGTTAAAAGCAAAGATTTTAAAATTCTTATTAGGAGTAATGAAATGATATCGAAATACAAATGGAAAACTCATGACGAATGGATAGAACTCAGGAAAGCTTATATCGGTGGATCTGAGGCAGGCTCTATAATCGGAATGAATCCATACAAGAGTGCTTATACTCTTTGGGCGGAAAAGACAGGCAGAGCATTACCTTTCGAAGGCAACATAACAACAGAAGTCGGGGCTTATCTTGAAGAGTTTGTTGCCAAAAAATTTGAGCACGAAACGGGGAAAAAAGTCAGAAGAGAAAATTTCATGCTCGTCAACGATAAGTACCCGTGGGCAGAAGCTAATGTTGACAGAATGGTGGTTGGCGAAAAAGCATTGCTTGAAATCAAGACTACAAACAGCTTCCCCAACATGAAGAAGATTAAGGGCGGAGAATTTCCCGACGCTTGGTATGCGCAGATGACACATTATCTTGCTGTTACGGAGCTTGAAAGGGCTTATCTCGCTGTTCTTGTTAACTGCAGAGAAATACACTTCTTCACGCTTGAAAGAGACGAGGAAGAGATTCAAGCTCTTATGGAGCAAGAGAAAAGGTTCAAGCATTACATAGACACAGATGCAGAACCTCCTGTTGACGGCTCTGATTCGACCACCGATACAATAGCGGAAATGTATCCGGATGACAACGGTACTACAGTAAGCCTTATCGGCTATGAAAATGACCTGAGACAATACCTTGACATAACGCAGAATATCCGAGACCTTGAAGCTTTAAAAAAAGAAAAAATCAATAAAATCAAGGCTTTTATGGGTGCTGCCGAAAATGGCGAATCCGATAATTTCAAGTGCACTTGGAAAACGGGAAATAGGAATTCATTTGATGTAAAAGCGTTCACACAAGATCATCCCGACATAGACCTATCGGGATATTATAAAACATCACAATACAGAACTTTTAGAATTAACGAAAGGAAATGAACATCGTGGGAAAAATCCAAAATCAAGTAGCAACTACAACAAAAAAAGACGTCTCCATGAAAGGCTTAATTAAGTCTATGGAGGGTGAAATCGCCAAAGCATTGCCGAGTGTAATAACGCCGGAACGTTTTACTCGAATGACCCTCTCGGCTATTTCGGTAAATCCTAAGCTTGCAGATTGCACCCCTAAGTCCTTTCTCGGCGCGATGATGAATGCAGCACAGCTCGGTCTTGAACCTAACACTCCTCTCGGACAGGCTTATTTAATTCCTTATAAAAATCACGGAATTGATGAGGTACAGTTCCAAATAGGTTACAAAGGTCTTATAGATCTTGCTTACCGGAGCGGCGAAGTTGAACTTGTACAAGCCCAGGTCGTTTACGAGAACGATACATTTGAGTGCCAGTACGGGCTTGAACCGAAACTTTTACACATTCCCGCCGACAGCAACAGAGGCGACCCGATAAAGGTTTATGCCTTATTCAGGACGAAATCGGGCGGATACGGCTTTGAAGTAATGTCTATGGACGATGTAAAAAAACATGCAGAGAAATACAGCAGAGCCTATTCAACTGCATACTCTCCGTGGAAGACAAACTTCGAAGAAATGGCCAAGAAAACCGTTCTTAAAAAGGTCTTGAAATACGCTCCGATGAAATCCGATTTCGTAAGAGCTATTTCATCGGATGAAAGTATAAAATCGGAAATATCTTCAGATATGTATGAAGTCGCAGACGAAACGATCTATGTCGATGTTGACGAAGAGACGGGAGAAGTTAAAGAAAATGATACAACGCCAAACGGACCAAACGCTTAATTATATGCAAGCAAACGGTTCTATTACTTATAAACAAATGATGAGCGTGTTGAATATCAACTCCCCGAGAGACATAATCCGACAGCTCAAAAAAGACGGCGTGCCAATCCTTACAGAGAGAGTTCAATATACCAAAAAGGACGGCACAAAAAGCTTTTATCACAAATTTAGCATAAAGGAGAATATTGACAATGACAAAAATTAACGTAATCGGAACAGATAGGGAATACATCATAGACGATGTAAACGAAGTATACCAAGATGAAAAATCCGGATTCAGTCTTTTTGTTTATGACGGTAAAATTATTAACGCACCTACAAGCAGGTTGCTTATTGAATCCGACATTAAAAGCAACGAAGACATTGTTAAACTTAAAGCAAAAGTGGGTAAGACCAATGATTAACTGTGCTTTTATAATGGGTCGGCTTATTGCCGACCCCGAGCTTCGCACCACCCCGAGCGGCATATCGGTTACATCTTTTTGCGTTGCCGTTGACCGTTCGTTTGTCAAGGCAGGTGAAGAGAGACAGGCCGATTTTATCAACGTTGTTGCATGGCGCCAGACGGCTGATTTTGTCACACGCTATTTCCACAAGGGCTCTATGATAGCGGTTCAGGGCTCTATTCAGACCCGTTCCTATGAAGATAAGAACGGCAACAAGCGAACCGCAGTTGAGATAGTTGCAGATAAAGTGTCCTTTTGCGGCTCCAAGAGCGGTTCTAATGGAAGTTTCGACACGCAGACGAGTAATTACACTCAAAACAGTCAAAACGGCGAATTAAGCACAAACAGCGAAGATTTTGAAGATGACAGCGGGCTTCCGTTTTAATTTAAGTTAAGGAGTAATGAAATGGCGGCATATGGATACATCAAAGCGTATCGTTCTTTGCTGGATTGTTGGTTGTGGGAAGATCGTCCGTATTCTTACGGACAAGCATTTGAATACATTTTATTTTCGGCGTGTTTTCGACCTTGTAAACTATTGATTGACAAGAAAATTGTCGAGGTTGACAGAGGCGAATTTTACACTTCAATTCGGAAGTTGTCGGAACAATTTGGTTGGTCAAGGGATAAAACAAAACGTTTTCTCGACCTGCTAAAATCAGACGCAAAAATCGCTTATCAAACGAGCCACCGAAACACCCTCGTTAAAGTGCTGAATTACAGCAAATATCAAGACGAAGCATTTGAAAACGAGCCACCGATTGAGCCACCGATTGAGCCACTTAAAAGCCACTCAAAAGCCACTCAAAAGCCACTCGCCGACACAAAAGAAGAAAGTAAAGAAAGTAAAAAAAGTAAAATATATAACTCTCCTGACGGAGAGTTGCAAAAAATCATCGAGCTGTTTAATTCAATATGCGTCTCGCTGCCGAACGTTCAGATGACCGACAGTCGAAGAAGGGCTTTACAAAATTCAAAAATAAAAGACTGGGAACAGCTGTTTTTTAAAGTTGAGGCTTCGGATTTCTTAAGCGGACGAGTCAAGGATTGGAAGGCAAGTTTTGATTGGGTTATAAAGCCAATCAATGCGGTAAAAATCCTCGAAGGCAATTACGACAACAAACAACACGCAGTAAGCGGTGTAAGTGGTACAGAAAAAATGGCAGCAGCGTTAGGAGAGTTCGTTAATGGCAACTAAAAAATGCATAGCCGAATGCCTTATGGCAATCAAAATAATTTATCCTTATTTCGCGAAAGACACCGATGAGAAAGCTCTTGCGAAAATTTGGTGCACCATATTCTCAGATTTTCCGGATCCTTTAGTGCTCGGAAGTCTGAAAGATTGCTTGCAGAATATATCCTCTCCGCCCTGCCCGGCGGACATAATTAAAACAGCTCACAAACTCTATGCTCCATCCGCATATGAGCGCTTTTCCCTCCTGACTACAAGACTTCGCAAGGTTGAAAGAGAGGAACAACGGTTTACATACACCGTTGTTGAGGACAACGGAAAAACGGTAGGTGAAAACGCACGGGCTACTGTTGCCGAGCTATGGGACACCATGCCCGCTGACCTCAAATTGTATCTCGGAAGTCAAGGCGAGATGATAAGATTGAGCCGCGACCTGTCTGACGAAGCCCTTAAGTTTGAGCGGGTACGATTTGAAAAATACTATGCAACGCAGCCAAAATCCACAAGAATCTTATTAGAATCGTACAACAATAAAGCTTTATCAACTCAAGAAGAGGTAAAAGCACTCAATGAATTATGAATACATAATCCCTTTAGTTCCGCCAACCAACAACAAGTACATCGGCAACGGCTCAAAAGACAAAAATTTTCAATACCAGACGGAAAAAAAGCATTGGGCAGGATATGTTAATCTGTTTTGCCGTCCGAAACCGCCTGTACCGCTTGAAAAGGCAAAAGTCACACTGCATTATTATTTCAAGGATAAACGCAGACGGGACCCAGATAATTACTCAGGCAAGTTTATTCTTGACGGTTTGGTTCGAGCCGGGATATTGCAGGATGATAGTTTTTCCGTAATTGTCTTGGAATTGAGAGCGGATGTTGATATGAATAAACAGGGATACACAGTAATTGAAGTTGGACAAATTCGTTAGACAAACATTAAAGCAAAAAACCTGTACAACGCTTTCAAGATTTGGGCGAAGTCCGAGGGTACTTATATCCTGTCGGCTCGTAAGTTCAATTCTGAAATGGAGCGTCACCCAGAGTGGTTTGACAGGAAATCGACCTCGAGCGGCTACGCGACTTACTGTGGTTTGAAATTAAAGGAGGTGCTGTGATATGAAATTACCCTTTATCAATGATAAACCTATAAGACTGATTGAACTATTCGGAGGTATCGGCTCACAGGCAATGGCTCTTTCTAAACTGGGTGTAAATTTTGAGCATTACAGATTGGTAGAGTTTGATAAATACGCAGTGACAAGCTACAACGCTATTCATCGTACAAATTTCACTCCTACGGATATTACTAAAATACATGGGGAGGCCTTGGAAATAGTAGACACCGACAAATATTGCTATCTCATGACATATTCTTTTCCTTGCCAAGATTTGTCGGTTGCCGGCAAACAGCAAGGCATGAGCAAAGGAAGTGGTACACGCTCCGGGTTGCTATGGGAGGTGGAACGACTTCTTAATGAGACAGAACATCTTCCGCAGCTTTTGCTCATGGAGAATGTACCGCAGGTACATAGCAAAAAGAACAAGGGAGACTTTGAGAACTGGATTCGGTTCTTAGAGAACAAAGGCTACTCTAATTATTGGCAAGACCTCAACGCCAAAGATTATGGTGTGGCTCAAAATAGAAATCGCTGTTTCATGGTGAGTATTCTTGGGAACCATTGTTTTTGTTTTCCGAAACCGCACCCTCTCACTAAAAGAATGGTAGATTACCTTGAAGATTCTGTTGACGAAAAATATTACATAGACAATGAAAAATCTTCTGCTCTGATTAAGAAACTGATAGATAATGGTACTCTATCAGAGGAATCAGTAACCGAATGGCAGAAAGTACAGGAGTTGTCGAGGTCAACTGCCGCTCTCAATTATAGACGAATAGATAAGGTGAATCTTTCTGTGGCAAAGACCCTATGTGCGAGAGACTATAAAGGTTTCGGTACAGGGTTTGATACCATGAACGGAGTGATAGAATGGAAGTAAAACGATTAGGTAACATTTTTGGATATACAGGTGGTAATTTTGCCGGAAATGTTTACGACAAGCTTTTTCTCTCTCCAACGCTTAATACTATGCAAGGAGGTAACAGACAACCGATGATTATTGACAATCCAAACCCCAAATTAGTCGGAGGATTGGGCGAGATAAATTTCGGAAAACAATATCGTCAAGGGAACAAAGTGTATGACAGCGAATCCGTGACAATGTGTTTAACAGCACAACCGCTTGGAAACGCTGGTGGAAATTCATACCTCTATCTCACAGACGAGTCTAACGAAATTCAGCAGTCCTCACTACGAATAAGAAAACTCACCCCTAAAGAGTACTATAGACTCATGGGGTTCGATGATGAAGCCTTTGAACGAGCTGAACAGGTAAACTCTAACACACAACTTTATAAACAAGCTGGAAATTCCATTGTGGTAGATGTTTTAATGGCTATCTTCGACAACCTACTTGTACACAGTCGTTCGGTGTGGCTCGATGAACTTTTGGAAGATAAGGAGAAAGCGCAATGCCAAGAGTATTGACGGTTGACGGTAGTGTAAAAATCGGCGCATACCGTTTTCCTGATAGAAAAAAGCCATGTCTCTGTGTCGAGAAAGGAAACACTTGTACGGTGTACGGCTCTTTCATTGGCCTTGACCGTGCAAACGAATTTATGAATGAACTCGCCGCCCTTATCGGTGCGGTAAATGATGAGGAGGATTCGAAATGAAAGACCTTAAAAACTGGACTGAGGTAACGAGAGGACTTTACCGTTATGTGATTGCCGCCAAAGTCTGTTATGAGCTTCATATTCTGCATTGGGACTTTGAGACAGATATTCTCACAGCAAAAGCGTCTGTGTATCTTGTGGGAAATTGGACACACTCAAACGGCAATTCTTTCTTTGAGCGTGAACCCATCTTAACAAAACAGCCCGTCTTTGAGTGTCTTGAAGCCGCTGAAAAAGACAATGCTGAGAACAATCAGTAAGGAGGTATGACAATGTTCATTTGGCTCACATGTCCGACTATCGGGCAGGTACTTGTAAATCTTAACCTTGTCACTGCTGTCACCTGCGATGATACCGTGTTTATTAGGGAGGGAAAGTAAATGATTGCTAAAGGAGATGAACAGTAGTGACACTCAAAATTAAGGTTAAAGGAGTAAACGAATATCAGCTTGGCGGTGTACAAAAGATTGAGCTTGACGAAGAGTACCTTTACACAACAATTTTCGATACACGCAAATACAGGAGGTGTGATATTGAGAGAATAGAGGTGTCTGAAAAAAATGAGTGATGATATGAGAAAATACATAGAATTCATTGCAGTCATTCTTGTTTTCATCGGGGCGGCGGTATTATCCGTTTATTTAATTTCAAAGGTGTTTTTGAAATTACTCGTTTTTATATGTTGGGCGGTGATTTTGGTATGACATACGAAGAACTAAACAGCTTATTTTATCTCCGTAAGCGAATAGAATATTTGCGGCGGCGCATTGACGAGTTGAGTAATGAAGATGGCCTTAATGGCATAAGTTATACCGGTATTTCAACCGGATCCGGCTCATCATCGCCCGTTGAAAGAATAGCCATAAAACGAACAGCTCTTATAAATGAATATAACGAAGCTATCGAACAAGCGCTATCCAAAGAGCAAGAAATATGTGCTTTTATTGAAAATACTAAAGACGCAGAAATAAAATTTATAATGCAAAAACGGTTCTTACAGTTTATGACTTACGAAAAAATAGCCAACGAGATTCACAGCGACAGAACCTCGGTAAGCAAGAAGTTAGGAAGGTATTTGAGAAATAACCGTTGAAAATTTCCCACAATTCCCGTTGTATATATGTTACTATAATATTGTGGAATGAAACCCACAGGGACTTTTTCATTACCTCCTTTCTTCAAAGGGCGGCTATTTTATATAGCCGCCACATTTTTTAGGAGCAGAAAATGAAAATACAAGAAATTGCAATAGGCAAAATTAAGCCTTACAAATACAATCCGCGAGATAATGACGATGCCGTACCTCTTGTTATGGCAAGCATTCACGAATTCGGATTCAAGGTACCGATAGTCATTGATAAAAATAACACTATCGTTTGTGGACACACGAGATACAAGGCGGCAAAGCAGCTCGGGCTGTCAAAGGTTCCGTGTGTTGTCGCCGATGACTTATCAGAAGAACAGATAAAAGCATTCAGACTCGCAGACAACAAAGTTGCCGAAAAGGCAAAATGGGACAAAGGACTTCTCGATCTTGAGCTTGACGGCATATTTGATATTGATATGACCGTTTTTGATTTTGACATATCCGACAACGGAGATGAAGAAATCGAAATTGAGAAAAAATCCCACAGAGAGAACACCTACGGAATATATAATCTTGACCTTGTTGACCTCGAAAGAACAACAGGATTTTATCAAATGCCGACTCTTGAAAAGTGCCTTATTATCCCGACAGACTTAATCGGCTTTAATTATATGCTTTCAAGTACTGACACAGATAAAGGCATTCACTGTTTTGTTGACGATTATCAATTTGAGAGACTTTGGAACAGTCCGCACAAGTACACGGACAGAATATCGGAATTTGAGTGCTTTTTGACTCCAGATTTCAGCTTATATATGGATATGCCTATGTCAATGAAAATATGGAATATCTTCCGAAGCCGTCTTATAGGACAATTCTTCCAAGACCAAGGAATCGATGTTATCCCAACGGTAAGCTGGGCAGAGAAAGAGACCTTCGATTTCTGCTTTGACGGAATCGCCGAAGGTTCGGTTGTCGCTACAAGCACAATCGGAGTGAAAAGAAGTGATTATTCAATGCAGATATGGCGAAGCGGTATGGATGAAATGATAAAGCGCATAAAACCGTATGCAATTTTAGTATATGGCGGAGAGGTTGAGTACGATTATAAGGACATTCCTGTATATTATTACGAAAACAAGGTTACCGAGAGATTGAAAAATGCAAAGGGATAAGATATAATGTCAATAGAAATATCGAATATTAAGTGGCACATAATTTAATAGCTTTGTTATAATAAATAAAAAGGAGTAATGATTATGAAAGAAAACAAATTACAGCCCGCAACCGATGCAGAGATAAGCCAGGCAATAGAGAAAATCCTTGACGAAATGGAAGAAGAGTTCAAGGCTATATTTAATGCTCCACCGACAGAAGAAGAACTTGCTTACGAAAAAGAGTTCAATGCAGCGACCACCGTTGAAGAGAGAACCGCTGTAATGAAAAAATACAAAGTCGGTCCTTTTAGAGACGGAGCCGAGGGCGTAATTCCCTAAGACTAAAAAATAGAATACAAAAAAGGCGTTGCAGAAATGCAATGCCTTTTTGCTTTGTTAGGAGAAAGTTAAATTGTTACAAATAAATATTCAGAATTTTGGAGGAAGAGGAGCAGACAGTGGTTATGGCGGTTCTCACGGAACTGGCAAGGACGGCACAGGTAGCGGAAAATTCTATGATATGACAAAGAAGTTTTCCGGTATGTCAATACATGAATTTGAAAACGCAATAAGAGCAAATAATGAAGAGTATATTGGAATCTTTGATAAAAATGGTAACCTTATTGTAGCGGGAACAAGCCACAACAAAGGCTCTGTCTCCATTCCCGAGCATGCTCCTGGATTTTCGAAGGCGCACACTCTTACACATAATCATCCTTCAAACGACAATCGAATTATCGGCGGTTCCTTCAGTGAAGCGGATGTGCAAAACCACCTTAGACTTGGGCTTAAAGGTGAAACAAGAGCTGTTGCGGTTGGTCCTAATGAACATACATATATTTTCAGAGCTAAAAAGGGCGCAAAACAGAATCCGTCAGGAATGTCCCATTCCGCTTCGAAAGTCGGAAATGCGTATAAAAGCGAAGCACAAAAAGCTATCAACGGTGTAAGAAAGGAATTAGCTCAAAAAGGGAAGTCTTTGAACGGTAAAGACAACCAAGTATATATTGGTACGATGAAGCGCTTATGGAAAACTGCCGCTATTGATAAGTACGGATATGAATACATTGAGTCCAGAAAGGCTCGTTGGTAAGGTGATTTAATGCCAAACGCCGAAAATCTTATACCTAACAACAAACGAAGCCCGAGAGAAGTAAGGGAAAACGGCAGAAAGGGCGGAATTGCCTCAGGAGAAGCGCGAAGAAAGAAAAAGCAGACAGCCGAGCTGATGAAAAACATATTAAATTCTTCCCTTGAGGGGAAAAACAGGCAGACTGTCAAGGCTTTTGCGGGCGAACTCGAAGACGAAGATCTGACGGTCAACGCCCTTATGGCTGCAGGACTCGTAAAAGCGGCGGTTACAGGAAATGTCAAAGCATTCGAAGCGGTACAGAGATATGTCGGCACGGATGAACAAGCAACAAAAGACGAATACCACTTACCGATTACAGATATAACAACAGACTTTGTCAATGTCTATCGACTTATACACGAGGTATGGAACGGCGAATCGGATGTTCACGAGATTATCTCAAAAGGTGGACGTGGTTCAATCAAATCTAACTTTTGGGCGGCGATTGTCGAAGAAACAATCTATAATGACGAGCAGGCTCATTGTGTATTCACAAGACGATACAAGACAGACTTGAGAGGCTCTGTGTATAACCAATTTATGAAGACGGTTATACGGCACGGAAGAATTGACGATTGGGAATTTACCACTTCGCCTATGCGAGCTGTATATAAAAAGACCGGACAGCAGGTGCTGTTTGTAGGTGCAGACAAGCCTATAAGCTTGAAATCATACAATGTAACTTTCGGCTATGTTAAAATGCTTCTCCACGAAGAAGCGGACGAAATGGCAGGAGTTGCGCAGATGGATAACATTGAAGACACGTTTCTTCGTTCTGACACACCGGCACTTGATGTTAAAATTTTCAACCCTCCTCAAAGTGCAAATAATTTTATGAACGCTTATGTCGAAGAAAAGCGCAATGACCCAAGCACATATATAGCTCACTCTTATTATTACAATGTCCCACAAAAATGGCTCGGAAAACGCTTTTTTGAGCGTGCCGAATGGTTCAAACAGCATAAGCCAAGATATTATCAGAACAACTATCTCGGAGAAGTTACAGGAACGGGCGGAGTAATATTTGATAATGTCGAAACACGGAAGCTTACGGATGAATTCATCCAAGAACTTCCGTATTTTAATTATGGATTAGACTTCGGATATGAACATCCGCAGGTCTTTATTAAGGCATATTATGACAGCGACACCGATTTTTTATATCCTGTTGAAGAGGTATATTCGAGAAGGTGCAAGAACAGTACATTTGCCAGGAAAATAAACAAATATAAAAATGTCGAAATTCTTGCCGATTCTGCCCGCCCTGACAACATTAAGGAGATGCAGGATTGGGGATTTGATATTATAGGCGCCAAGAAACGCTGGGGAGCAAACAATGGCCGTGATTACTGTTGGGAATGGCTGAGGCAATGTAACAAGATTGTTGTTGACCCCGAACGAACGCCACGCCTTTATAAAGAGTTGACAACACTTGAATTTGAACAACTCAAGGACGGAACATTCTCAAGCGAGTATCCAAGACTTAACGAGGACTGCATTATGGCTCTTATTTACGGCCTTAATCGTGTAATAATGGAGACAAGGCGAGAAGATTTATATATTGACGAAGTTATGAATGAGGATGATGTGGAAGATGAATTCGATGATTGAAGGGATAATCCTTAAGATTGCAAATCGGCTCGGGCTCGAACTGCAAAAAAAGAAAGATTTGAAAATCAAATATAGCGAAAAAGGCATAAACCCCACCGCAATAGGTGCTAATGTTGTTACCAACATAGCCGTTGACGATAGCGACATACAAGTGATTGGTGACTCGGCAAGAGCACAAGCAATTCAAGAGCTCCTGTATTACTATGTTGACAATATTCTTTCGGTAGCGGCTGAAGTGTCCCTCGGTACAGGCGATTGCCTTATAAGGCCGTATACAGACGGGGCCGATATCGGATTTAATGTTATCGGCTCGGATGATTTTCTGATAACGGCCTCAATAGGCTATCGGCTTAAGGGTGTTATTATCAAGCTTGATGAGTACGAAACGAGAACATCCGTTTACCGGCTTTTCGAAAGCCAATCGTTGCGCACGGAAGGAGACAGACAGGTTGTCGTCATCAATCGCTTTGCATTTAAAGGCTCAGAGGAAACGGACATATCCAACACTATATGGAAAGATATCACAACCGAAGAATATATTGTTGCGGATCAGCTTTTGTTAGGGCGGTATAAATGCCCTACCATCAACCGTGATAATTATAATTCCGCAAACGGCGTTCCGATTACATTCGGGTGCGCCGAAATCATAGACAACATCAAAAAGAAATATGAGCAGTACAACGATGAGTTTGACCGCAAAGAGTCCAAAATATTTGCGGATAGAACTCTTTTCAGAAGAGACAAAAACGACAAACTTGAACTTTCATCCGCAAAGGAATTTATCAATGTTCGAGGCAGTGTTGACGGCGGTATAACTTCACAGATTTATGATTACTCCCCTTCTATCCGGGAAGAAGAATTCAAATCTGCTAACGATTTCAACTTATCTATTCTTGAGCTGTGTTGCGGATTTTCAAGAGGCATATTCACATCGCCCGAAACATCTTTTGCAACAGCCACAGAGCTTAAAAACAGCCTTAAGAAAACATTTGCTTTTGTTAAAAGTTTTCGCAGGCGTATCGAACACGGCAACAAAGAATTGTTCAATGCGGTCAACATCATAATGAACCTGAATTCCGTTACACCCGATGGCAAGTGGGAGTTACAACATGATTGGTCGTATGATTACATCGAGCAGACGAGCGAAAAATTCAATCAACTCATACAGTCGCTTGATCGCAATGCCATAAAGACAGAAGACTTAACCGCGTGGGTGCTCAACTTAAGACCCGAAGAAGCAGCCGAATATGTTGAGGATATTGAGGCGAAACAAAATGAAGAAGTGCAGAAGCAACTAAAGGCGGCAATGAATGAATAACTTGATGCGCTCGGAGTGGCTTGAGCAGTTACCCGATTATCTTGCTGAGATAATGCAGCAAATGTCGCTTGAAGCAACAGCAATTATCGCAGCACGAATTAACTATATTGGCAAGGTTAAAAAGAGCGATATACACAAGCTGACAAACGCCTTAGCCTATGCCGGAGCGGATATCAACGAAATTGAACGAGTTATCGCTCGATTTACGAAGAAAAGCGATGCGGAAATAGAGCGTATTTTAACCGAGGTAGCAGCCGAGGACGATTCCTTCGCTAAGATGTATTACGAGGCCAAAGGGCTTGTGCCCAAGACCTATATAACAGATGCATATCTGCAAGCTGCCCTTACTTCCGTTATAAAACAAACGCAAGAAGCAATCCGCAATTTGTCAAACACTACATCGCTGTTTTATCAAATGCCGGACGGCACTTACGCCGACATTCGTTCAACTTATATAAGAGTGATTGACCAAGCTATATATGAAGTACAGAGCGGCAGCATAGATTATCATACCGCAATGAAGCGAGCAATGTTGTCTCTCGGTAAAGGAACGCGCTGTATTGAGTATATGAGCGGATACCACAGACGGCTTGACAGCGCAGTAAGGCAAAACATATTAGACGGCACAAAGCAGCTCAATCAAGCCGTAATGGATTATCACGGCAAGAGCTTCGGTGCTGACGGTGTCGAACTCACAGCTCACGCTATATCGGCTCCCGACCATGTCAATGTTCAAGGGCACCGCTTTACATATAAAGAATTTGGAAAAATGCAAAGCGGAATGGACTGTAAAGATATTCAAGGCAGAAAATACAAAGGCTTCCCTCGAAAGATAACAGAATGGAACTGTAAACACTTTGCAATCCCCGTTATTGTTGATATAGGCTCTCCCGCTTATACAGACGAACAGCTTGAAGAACTGAAAAAATCAAGCACGGCCAAATATGACGATACCCAAAAAGCCAGGGCTATGGAAACACGCTTGAGAACGCTTAAGGAACAGAAAAACGCCCTTTTGGAATCGGGAGATGAAGCAGGCGCCAAACAAATTCAAAAAAAAATAACAGCTCAGCAGAGGGTTTACAGAGAATTCTGCAAACAAAAAGGCATACATAGAGATTATGTTCGAGAGAATGTACCTAAGTACCAAAAGTCCATTACAAAAGAACCTAAGCTCTTAAAATCCAATCCTTTTTCAGATGTTACGCAAGAGTATTACAATACCGCCAAGCCCGGTGTCGGTAAGGTCATTTTTGAAGAAGGGTATAAAAAAGCACACCACCAACAAGAGATTGAGACAGCCGAATGGCTTGTTAAAGAATTTGGTGGCGATGTTACACTTCAAAAAGAAATTGATAAACAAAATGTTAGGACATCTGATTATATTTGGCGAGAACGCTTTTGGGAACTAAAGAATGTTTCTTCGGTCAATAGTGGAGACTATGGTCTTAGAAAAGCGATTTCGCAAATTCAGAGTAACCCAGGCGGAGTTATACTTAAAATTTCAAACGAGGTAAAACTAACCGATCTTGAAAAACAACTTAAATCACGAGCAAAAAGGAGCGACATCAGCGGTTTCGACATTCTTATTGCAAAAGAAAATAAAGTCATAAAGATAATTAGATATAAAAAATGAGAACACAGGCCAAGTCCGTGTTCTCGGGGTAAAGGGCTAAATTTCCAGGCTAATCAATTCCCCTAACCAATTATATTATATGCCGTTTTCGCAGAAAAGTCAATCAACTTTATTGAGCATCACGCTTATGGCAAGGTGCTTTTTTAATGCTGTTTTTCAGCTTTTTAGCTGTTAAATATAAAATCACGGGACAAAACCCGTTAATCAAATGAGAAAACTGACTCATCAGTTTAAAAGGAGTTTATTATGCAAGATTTAATTGATATCTTGAAAGAAGAAGGTATCGAGGTACCGGAAGAGAAGAAAGACGGATTAAGGCAGAAGCACAGTAAGAATTACAAGGCTGTAGCCGAGTTCGAGAGAAAGGTAAACTCTCTCACAGACCAGCTCACAACTGCAAACGCAACCATTACAGACTTGAAAAGTAAAACAACCGATGTTGACGCCCTTAATCAGCGAATCAAAGATTACGAGAAAGCCGAACAGGACAGAAAAGATGCCGAAGATAAGGCGAAGAAAACTCAACAGCTAAAAACTCGCTTTGACGCGCTGAAAGGAGACCGTACTTACCTCAACGAAGGTACCGAAAGTTGGATGTTCTCGGAATTTCAAAAAGCTATTGCAGACCAAAACAATGCAAGCAAGAGCGATGGAGAAATATATGAGAACATTACCAAAGACAAAAACATTTTCACACCGAAAAACGAAAGGTTCAAGAATCCGTCCGCAGGTAACTCACATCATCAAACGAGCGATGAAGCTTACCTTGCCGAGTATTACAAGAACAACCCGTTTTTCAAGAAATAATAAAAAGGAGATTTTACAATGAGTATTATTTATGGTTCGCTCAATGTTGACGAAAAATACTCGTCTATCGTTGAGCCCAATCTTTATTACGACCGAATTTTCGTTCCCGGTGTAACATTCACCGATAAATACGAAGAAGGTCCTGCCGGAGCAATCTATGTTCACAAACTTACAGGTTCGGCAGCAGAACCCGGCACACCCGGCAGAGACTTTGCGGACGAAGCAAGCCAGGATACGCTTATACCGATACTTCTGAACAACAACTTCCAGAAGTCACGAAAAATATACGGCGTACAGTCTAATGCTGTTTCTTTTGCTGTTGCAAATGAACAACTTGCAGGAGTTATGAACGATATAGGCGAAGGCTGGGGGCAGTCCGGTAATGCTTGTCTTGTTCAGGAAGGCACCGCTTCTGCCGCAACTACAGCGATAACAAAGTCAAATGCGGTCGCTGCCCTTATAGCCGCTCGCAAAGAGCTTTCCGAAAAGAAGGCAAAAGCAAATACAGTTCTTTGCTCCCCTGCATATTATGCAGCGCTGCTTGAAGCTGCAGGCGATAAATTTACGCCCGTTCTTAACGACAATGTTGCGGCAACCGGCGCTATCGGCAGATACCTCGGCTTTAACATCATCGAGGATAACGGTTTATCGGCAGCCAGCGCAAAATATTACGACAAAGCCGGTACTCTTAAGACCGTTGCATTTGATAAGGTTGATTTCATCATGTATAACTTTGAAGCGCTCTCAATCGTTTCAAACCTTGAGGCCTTCCGTCTTGTTGACAGCGAAAACTTTATCGGCTCAAAGGCACAGGGCGAAATGAACACAGGTTACACGGTAACAAATGCCGATGCAGTCCTCGTTCGTAAGCACGCAGCAGCTTAAAGAAAGGTGGCGGTTGAATAATGTTTATAAATTATGAAGAGTATAAAGCAATGGGCGGTACGCTCGCTGAAACAGATTTCAACCGCCTCTCTTATAGGGCGGAACAAACTCTTAACTCTTACACTTTTGGCAGAATCAAGGTTCCCGACAACCGTGTAAGAAGGTGTATGTTTGATTTAATTGACTGCGAAAGCGAAAAGGAGAAAAACGCAGGTGTAAAAAGTGTCTCAAACGATGGATACTCTGTCACATACCAAAGCACACAAGAGGCAACCGAAGCGGAATACGATATTATCTATCGCTATTTCGCTTCTACGGACATCCTCTATCAAGGTGTCGATGGAATCGGCGAGTATGAGCCGGAAAGCGAAGATGGTTACGATTATCTTATGGTTAAGGTCGAGAGTGAAAGCGAGGATTATGACCGTTTGAAGGTGGTTAAGAATGCTTAATTATTGGAACAAAACAGTTACTATATACAACAAATACGAAGACGGTGACGGACTGCTACACTATTACAGGCGAGTCCTTAACAACTGCTTCTGGAAAGAAACAAATAATAAAGTTACTGTTTCCAATGTGACATTACAGAGCAACAATCACATAATCAGAATACCTCAATCAAAAGACTATATGTCCCCTCTTGAATGGCAAGGTTTGTCTGACAAGTCAAACGCCTTTACGCTTCAAACGGGTGATATTGTTATCAAAGGCGATGTATCATTTGAGATTAACGAACTCGAAGACGGACATCGCCTTAATGACTTCTTGGCACAATATAAACAAGGAATTGCAACGATTGTGTCAGTTAACGATAATACGGACCTACCCAACGCTCATTATTTTATCAAAGGAGAATGACATGGATTATATCACACCGTTTATCAAATGGCTTTTGACATGTCCCTATGTCCGCAAAAACAAAGTTTTTGCAAACGCTCTGCAAGCACAAAAAGACAACATCGAGATTGTAACACAACAAATCTCACGCTCACAGGATAAATGTTACATTGACGGCTCTGTTTTACACCGTATTGTTTTTACAGTATTTGATTACAAGTGTATCTCTTTTAATCAGCTCGTAAAGACAATGGTTGACAAGAACGAAAATGTCGCTAATCTCCTTGAAACAAGACAGCTTATAGATTGGATTGCAACACAGAGGAAAAGTGGCAATTACCCCGATTTCGGCACAAATTGCATTGTTCAAGATGTTTATACGGAATACTCATCTCCAAGCACACCGAGCGTTGATAATTCTGCAACTCCGGCAATTGCACGATACTCGCTTCCTATAATATGTGAGGTGCTTGATTATGGCAGTTAATCAAGATGTTTCGTTCTATATGGAAAAAGCTTTGAAAAAGGCGACCTCGCCCGATGTAAAGCGTTATTTTTTAATAGAATGGTACAGAAAAATGTTTCCATATATTCCGTTCGTTACGGGTACACTTGCCAGTACAATGGATATAGAAATACAACACTCGCCCGAAACCGCTATGGAGACAGGGCTTGAAAATATTGACCAAAATATACACTTTAAGGCTCCGTATGCTTCTAATATGTATTACGGAGACGGATTTAATTTTACCAAAGACCAACACCCCTTGGCGCAAGCAAGATGGGCGCAGGTCGCCGCCGAACTTCACGGCCAAGAGTTGGTCGAAAATTTAAAAAAATATATACGAAGGGAGAGTCTTAAATGACTGATACACAGTTAAAAACATTTCTCGATACTTTCACGCATAGCGGAACGGGAGATGTCAAGCGTGAATTGTTTATTATCTTCGGTAGAAAAGGTAATACGGGCGATTTTATTCCGCTCGGCTACAAGCAAGAAAGCGCTGCTATTGAAAACAACTATAACGAAAACTCTGTAAGAGATGTTCTCGGTCAAGTCTATAACGACATTATTTCAAAAGACGAGCAGATTTCGATGAGCGAGTATCACAATAATCCTTCCGCTTCGCCATTCCTCGATACAGCGTGGATGTATACTCTTGCGGGGCTCGAAAGCGAGCTTGAAGACTATGAACTTCTTATGGTTAGCGCTTGGCTGGTTAACGAAAGCGGCGAGTTCTTCGCAAGAAACGTATCCGGGGTTCGCCTCAAGCTTGATAATATGGGCGGACAGAGCTATACAATGGCAGATGTCACTTTCTCAGGCATTTCAAGAGGAAAATTCGGTACCGTATCGAGTTTGGCCAAGCCTGAGTTCAAGGAAAATGTACCTACAGCATAAATCCAAATACTTTTGGCAAGGACGGTACAACACCATCCTTGCCGAATTAGGAGTAATAAAATGGCAAATGTTATTAATTTTGATATATCCGACAACAGGGTCGAATATCGACTCGGTAAGAGCGACCGAACAATTCTTATAGATACGGGCGACATAAATCTTCCCGTTCGTTTATCGGCTGCTATGGACTCCCTCAACTCATATTTTACAAAAATGAACAACAAATTCGGTGTGAAAACACTTGAAGATATAGACAAGGTAAAAACAGGTAACGTTGAAGACGATGTGGCCTTGCTTAAGCAAACGGATATAGATGTCCGTAAAATCATAAACGCAGCGTTTAATACTTGCAGCGAAAACGAACCCGATTTTTACGATATATGCAATGCCGCATTCGGAGAAGCAAACTGTTGTTCGGTTTCTAAGAAGAGCGGCAATTATTATTTTGAGGACTTTCTAATCGCTTTGTATCCGGTTATCGAAGCGGAATACAATGTCCGAGTCGATAAGCTCAAGAATAAGGTTGCAAAATACACGGCTCAAAAGGGAAAGTATTCAAAGAAAGGTAAATAACAATGGTTTTTGACCTTCCTAAAGAATTAGAAGTTAATGGCGTCAATCGCTCGATTAACAGCGATTTCAGGGATATTATATCGATAATGTCAGCACTTAACGACCCCGAACTATCTCCACGAGAGAAAAACTTTGTTCTCTTAACAAATTTTTACGAAGATGATATAAGCGAGCTCGGTGACCTTGAGGAAGCGGTTAAAAAGGCTATATGGTTTATCGATTGGGGAAAAGACTATTCTGAGAAGGAAAAAGCACCATCCAAGCTGTTAGATTGGGCTAAAGATTATAACTATGTGGTGTCGGCGGTAAATCGCCGTGTTAAAACGGTAGAAGATGTCAGAGAGCTTCCATACTTACATTGGTGGACTTTTCTGGGGTACTTCGCTGAGCGAGGACAATGCCAGATATCATATATTATAGAAATTCGAGATAAAATCGCAAGAGGCAAGCCGCTTGATGCAGCGGACAAAGAATTTTACAAGGCAAATAAGACAGATATAGACCTCGATAACGAAAGGGATACTGAGCTTGAAGCTGTATTGTGGGGTGATAAAAATGGCTGATTTAGTACTTGATGTTGATTGGGACATATCCGAAGCGGAAGCGAAGCAAAGGAAACTCAATCGATTATGGGAAGAAAGCAAGTCCAAAGAAGAGCTTATAAGGAAAGAGGCTGAACGCATTAAAGCACAAATCGAAGCCGAAAAACAAAAACAACTTGAAATTAACGAAGCTCGCAAGGAGCAACTTCGCATAGCAAAAGAAACGGAAAGAAAGCTGTCCCTCATAAATAGCGGTAAGGCGACTCCCGACCAACTTATTTCGTGGGGCGGAAAAACATCTGTCGAATCTCAGCTTGCAGCTCAAGAAAATGAGTTAGAAGCTCTTGATGAAGCACGAACAAAAGCGTATGACAACGAACAAAAATTATCGGCGACACTCGATAAGCAAAACCTAAAACTTCAAGAACAAAAAGATAAAACCGCTGAAGTTGGAGACAAAATAGCAGCCAATTCCAAAAAGACCGCCACCCATACCAAAAATTCGGAAAATTCTTTTAAGAAGTTGGCAAAGCGTATATCCGGACTTGCCAAGAGTGTACTTATCTTTTCGGTTATAACCAAAGCGTTAACCGCGCTGCGCTCAATAGTTGCAGATAAGATACTTAAAGACAATGCTCTAAGCAAATATTTGGCAAAGATAAAGGGAAACCTGGCTGTAATTGGCGAAACCTTATTCCAAACCGCAAAGCCTGTTATTGAATGGATTTTGCAAAAGGTAACAATTATAACACAACTTATCGCCAATGTGCTTGCAAGGGTTATGCATAAAAATGTTAATGAGATGGCAAAATTTGCGAAGCAATCTCAAAAGGCAAGCAAGGAAGCAAAAAAAACACTGGCGTCATGGGATACATTACAACAAATAAATTCCGAAAAGGATACAACTACAAGTAATGTTACGCCGGATTATAATCAATTTGACGCTGCTTTTTGGACAGAAGATGAGCTGCTTAAAATAGAGGCTATCGCCGCAGGAGCACTCCTCGCCCTTGGTTGTATTCTTGCGTTTTCGGGTGTTAACATTCCTCTCGGGCTTGCTTTAATAGCGGCAGGCGCGGTTATTCTTGTCCGTGATGTCATTCCGAATTGGGATAAGATGAGTGACGAAACAAAAAAGACAATACAAACCATACTCGGTATAGCCGGGGCTGCGTTGCTCGTTATAGGAATCATATTATTGTGCTGCGGAGTTATTCCTCTTGGCATAGGAGCAATAGTTGCGGGAATATCTGTTCTCGGCATTGCTGCCGCCACGCTTGACTGGACAAAAATCGGACAAGGGGTAAAGGATGTTTTTGCAAAAATCATTGGGGTATTCGCAGGCTTAGGCATGGTTGTATTAGGTGTTATCCTATGCTCGACCGGCGTGGGAATTCCTCTCGGGCTTGCTTTGATTCTTAACGGTATTTCCCAGATGTGTACCGGGGCAACTTATGACTGGAACACTCTTGTCGAGAAAGTCAAAAAAATAAAAGAGGATATCCTGAATATAGTGAGCGACCTTTGGACGGGCATTAAGACCGGAAATAAGGATATGATAGTCAGCGTTGTAAACAGAGTCATAGACGCGCTCAACGGACTTATAGATAAGGCTAACGGCATGCTTCAGGGTCTGTTTAACAAGCCCTGGGCCCAGTCGTTTTTCAGTTGGGCGGGCATTGATACTTCTAATTACGGTATCCCACATATTCCGCACGTATCATTTCTCGCGAGCGGAGCCGTTATTCCGGGCGGAAAGCCCTTCCCCGCTGTACTCGGAGACCAGCCGAAGGGCAAAACAAACCTTGAAGCGCCTGAAGACCTTATACGGCAGATAGTTCGAGAAGAAAGCAATAGCAACATCACGGTTAACTTCACAGGTACAATGGCTCAACTCGTCAGACTTTTGAATCCCGAAATCAAAAGAGAGCAAAACAGAAGTACATTATGGGTCGGAGGCAATACATGATAACAATAGACGGTGTTAACTATAAAGCGAATTGGATTGAAAGCACGCTCAAACGCAACGCGGAAATTATAAACGGAGATGCTTCGGGAAGATTACAGAATACAAAAGCAATGTACTTAGATTATGTCGGGACCTTTTATAACTATGACGGCGACTTGCGAAGAGAAAAAGGCTGTTCCGATGCAGAGTGGGAAGCGCTATTTATCGTATTGACAAACCCGATTAACAACCATACCATAACAGTTCCTTTTGGCAATGGCACAATCTCAAATGAGTTTTACATTTCATCCGTAAAAAGTAAGCTCATCACTTCCGAGAGAGGACATAACGAATGGGATAAGACTTATACTGTAACCTTTACATCAATGAGACCGCAAAGATTGGCAACCTCGCCAAACACAATAACGGGGGTGTCAAATGGTTAACATTAGATATTCAACCGGGTCGTCAGATCTAAAAAGAATTGGATTTGGTGTAACTGGTCGGAGTCAATACCAATGTACCGTAAGCGATGCCGTCTCAGCCTTTAATAAGACAAGTCTGCCGAATGCCGATTTTACCGGATTCAAGGCACATATAACACAAAGCGATGGTGTGACTCTTCGTTTAGAACATCCTAATGCCAATACAATAGCTCCTAATGGCACAAAAAACGGATGGGACATCAGCCACGGAATTTTTTTCATCTTTTCAAAATATGAAAATGTAACCATAACTCCTAAGTTTGACAATCAAGACTCTTCTTGTGTTCAAATGTATAAAGATGACGATGGGTGGCAATCTTCGACAAGTCTTGTGATACAGTCCCCTATTATTAAATTGATGCCTAAAACCGCCGCTTCGGCAAAAAAAATATGGCTCCAATTCACTTGGAACGGCACACCGCAAGACGTTCAACTTGTTTCTGTTATAGTCGGCGGAGAGCTCATTCAATTTGAAAAAATATTATCTGCAGACTTAATCGAGGAGATGAACATTCTCAGCGATGATTTGGCTGTCAACGAATTCGATTTTTCAGTCGTGAGTCAGCAAGACCTTGCTCCGGGAAGCAAATTAAGCGTGTATTCGAATGATGAATATTTCGGAACATTTTGGACTGACAAGGTTGACAAAATCAGCCAGAATTATTCCGGAGCTGAAAAGGTATACACCCTTGAATGCGTTAATGCCATCGGAATCCTTGATAAGTGTTCTTTCGATGATTGTGACATCTCTTTTCTTAACGGTCCTTTTACCACTTGGACTTCTTTGAAAAACGAGCTAAAATCCAAAGCAAAATTGGAAATTCAACTGGAAAATGAAAAGGCCGATCCGAATTATGGCGTGTTAGGACTTGTGCCGGCTCAATCTCTCCGTTTCTTTCTTTGCGAATTTGCTTGGTCCATATGCCGATGGATTGACACAGCGAGAAGAGATGATATATATATGCGGAGCATTCCGAGCGCTGTAACGGTTACGATTCCCTCTGATTACGTTATCGGTAACGCAATCTACCAGAAACAGGATATAATAACGAAAGCCTATTGGACGCACCCTGTTGAAAATATAGATTGGGGCACAAGCAATGTGCTTGGGACCATAACTCTTCCTTCCACTTCAACACTACGCAAGATATATTATGGCTCTCCCCCTGCTTGGGCGGATATTAACAATGAAAAATATAAGAACGTAAAGTGGAAAGCTAACTATTTTGAGTATCAATCGCAAGAATCAACATCAAACATATCTGTATTCGGCAGCCAAAATTTGACCGAAACTACAGAAATTCTCTCTCCCGGCACTCACACAACCACAACAGAGCGTAGTCAAGAATATAACAAGTTCGCATGCGTGGGAATAAGGAATTTCGAAGCAAAGACCGCCAAGGAAATGGGCCTCGATTCAACCCATAGCTTCATCTTTGAGCTTATTAAAGCCGGGACATATAATTCTTCAACACTATCCGGAGAATCCATTGACAGTGCTAACCTGATTATCTCCCAAAAGGTATCTGACATCCGAAAGTACATTCAATGTACAGGGATTGTAACTGCGACAATCATTCTAAAAGATAATCTTAAAAATCTCCAAGCCGGAGATATGGTTACCATAACAACAGCTTATGACGGTCAGATAACCGGTATTATAACCAAGATGGAAATAAGCTTCGGATATAACAACACCGCACAGGTTGAAATCCGCGAAAGTTCAGCATTCATTGCTTAAAATAAGGAGATGATAGAATGGCTATAAAGCTTGATGCGACAGCAAATGATATCGAGCTCAAAAAAAATCGCATACAAGATCTCGAAAATGTTAATTCACATGATGAGGGCTATCCAACTGCTCTTGCGGCCAAGCAATATGCAGATAGGCTCAAAGTAACAGTAGATACCGAGTTATCAGACAAATCGGATAATCCATTACAAAATAAGGTTATCACAAAAGAACTCAAAAAGCTTAAAGAGTTAGGAGAGACTCAATCAGATTGGAATACAAATGACAACACAAGTCCGTCTTATATAAAGAATAGGCCATTTTATACAGATAAAGTGGAATCTGATGTGTGGGAATTTGCGGTTCCAATTACGAATGAAGCAACAGGCGAAGGAATTTATGTTTCTATACCGATGCCGGATGCTGATTTATCTCAATTTACAGACGGACAAGAGTTAGAATATGAAGTTTATGACAGTGGAGAACTTCAAAGCTCAGGTACTAATGTATTCTTTAAATCTGTAAATATAAGAGAAATGTTTGAAGATGAATATACAACGGTAGATGCTGATGTTCCTAATGAGTTAATGGGTATGGGAGAAGATGCAGAAAATGTTGGTATTATCTTTGGCATTACATTAGAGATAACTGATATAGAACAAGGTATGAGCGTTGTTCACAATACTCCAAACGCCTGCTTTGCAATTGGACCTGGATACGGTGGAAATGAAAAATATACAGCTCAAGTTAAATTCAAAAATTTCAAAAACATGGTAGACCATGTAAACCAAATTCCTAGTAAATATATAACCTGGGATGGTTATGTCAACAATAAAAAGTGGAACTGGGAATATCGCGCGTCTGCAATGCCATTTGATACTCAACCTACTATTATAACAGGCAATGTGAGTAAGCTCAAAGCAGATACTTTCTACTTTATTAAGTATACTGATACTGCCGACACAAAATTTAAATTGACTTATGGTGCCGACATATTTGTTGATGACACATTAGAATTTAATCGTAACAATGCTTGGAGCGACAACTATGAATTGATTCATTGTATATCTGTAGATATTGCAAGTAACACAGCGATATTTGGGAAACCTCATCTTAATGACGACGAGCTTATTAGTTGTAGCATCCCCAACAACACTAAGAATTTAAGAATAAAAATTTCTACAAGAGCTGTCAATATGGACATAAAGAATTCGCCAAATCCAGTATATAAAAATAATATGTGGGGTGCCGCTGTTATAATTTCAGCTGATGGTAACCTAATTAACGGAAACAGTTATGCTACTATAGGATGTTACACACAAACTGGATTTAACAACTCAAACAATTCTTTAACAGCGAAAGAGATAATAGTGAGGGGAGAAGCCGTAGGGTTGTTACTTAGTTCCGGTTCAAACCCTGCCTGTGTCATTGACCCAACTACAGAAAATGAACCTGCCCAAATAAAACATCCAAGATATGAAGGCTTACTTCAGAATGATGTTTTTATAACAGTAGCAGATGACAGACGTTCATACAATATGGAAGGCACGTCAACTGGAGTTTGTTGGGAACCGATAAATTCTGTTACATTTACAAACTCATTTGACCTCTCCAGCATCAAAGCTACATATCCAACCCAGTGTTACTCCCAACTGCAGAGTACAGATAAAAAGTTATTCTTCAAAACAAATGAAGCTAACAACAAGAGAACACAATTATTGATTTCAACAGGAGATGCAATGCTTACAGGATTTTCAATCACAGTAGAAGGGGAAATAGAATAATGGAGCTAAGCAAGAAAGATAACAAGGTCGAATATGAAGCAGCAATGAAGCTTATCCAAGACTTTAATGATAAACTCGAAAAACAAAGAGAATTACTCCAAAATCAAGTAACCGATTCTCAAAGACTTGAAGCCCTTGAAAGTGCAGTTGCAGATTTGATGATGCTTTCTATTAAGGAGGAAAATCAATGAAAGAGTTCATAATACTTCAATTCAAACTGCATAAAGAAGGTAAATCCGCTATTCCGATAGAATCATTAGATATTCTTGCGAAGAAGGTTTTAACTGCGGAGGAATATTCAGGATTACTCAATTTGTTAAAAATATTTTAGAAAGCGAGGCAGTAAATGAGTGATGCAGTAGCTGTCGCGCTTATATCGGGCGGACTTGCCCTCTTAGGCGTGATTATAACTTCAATAAACACCTCTCGCAGAATGACTGCACAGCTTGAGCGTAATCAGGCTGTGACGGACACGAAGATAGAAGAGCTTACACGCGAAGTGAGATTGCATAACAACTTCGCGCAGCGTATACCCGTAATTGAGCGTGACATTAAAGTCATAAATCATAGAATAGACGATTTAGAAAAATATCACAGAGGAGTGTAAAAAATTATGAAAATCAACATCAAGCAGAGGTTTAAGAACAAGACATTCGTGGTGTCGCTGATTACACTTGTTTTGGCGACAATTTATCAAATCCTCGGTATGTTCGATGTCGTACCTAAGGTGAGCGAGGATACATTGACAGGTGTCATAATGCTTGTCGTCAACTTCTTATCGGCACTCGGAATACTCGTTGACCCGACAACTGAGGGCTTGAACGATAGCGCAAGAGCTCTCACATACGGTACGGAAGACGATGTAAGGCAGACCGAAGAAACGGGCGGATATGCGGCAGGAATGCTTTTTTCCGGTCGTAACCGCGTAACTCAGCCGTACACCTATAACGTCAATACCAAAAAGGGACACGGCGGTATAGACATAGTCGGAGACGATGATAGAACCGTCCACGCGGTAGAGGGCGGCACAGTATCAATGGTTTCCGTCTGGGACGGTAAAACCAAAACAGGCACACAGAGCTATGGCAACCTTGTAATTATTACCGACTCAGCCGGCAAACGACACTTCTACGCGCACCTTTCCTCTATCTCTATGCGTAAGGGTCAGAGGGTATCTGCCGGTGATGTTGTCGGCCTAATGGGTAACACCGGCAACAGCTTCGGTGCACATACTCATTACGAGGTTCGTACCGGTCAGGGCACGGTTACCCGTATCAATCCTGCCGAGTTTTGCGGCGTGCAGAACGCCAAAGGTACATATGCGAACAATGTGTCTGCTGCTTCACCTGCTCCGACACACAGAGGTACCGCTTACACAATGACGTGCAAGATGTTATATGTCCGTAAAGGACCGTCAGTAAGATATCGCCGAGTTGGACAGTTCTCAAGAGGCGAGACATTCTATGTCGTGGCTCGTCAGGGTAACTGGTGTCAACTTGAAAGCGGCAACTGGATGTGTGCCGGCAAATATCTTAAGAGAGTGTAAAGGGGAAATAGTATGACAGAAAAAACATATTCACGCCCCAGCGCGATCAAGGAATACGAAAAGCTTTCAATCCGTAATCCTTCGCATAAATGCGAGTGCCATCTTTAAGAGTTATATACGCAGTGAAAAAATAACCTGCAGATGACTTCTCCGGAGATTTAACAAAATAATCCGTGGAACTTCACCCCTTTCAAATCAGATTTTTCCGAAACTTATTCGGAAATCGCTTGAAAAAAGCATCCACGGATTGTATACTATATCTTGCGACGGAGATAGTATAGGTGGTTTATCCGTTTATGCTTATCTCAAATGAGTCTTGCTTTGTGCAAGGCTCTTTTTTTATGTAATGTGGGGTAAAATCAAAGACGCAAAAGAATTTATATGTCTGAGTTTTTGTGATAAGAAAGCTGAATAAAAAAAATAAAATACCGGGTAGATTACTCTACTCGGTATTTTATCGTATACCCGAACAAACTCTTAAAAAAGAACAAAGAGTTCGGATTATACTCCTTTGGTGGACCATCAGGGACTCGAACCCCGGACCGCCCGGTTATGAGCCGGATGCTCTAACCAACTGAGCTAATGGTCCGCATCTAAACTGCTTGACTATTATATATATAAACGGCACAATTGTCAAGAGTTAATTTTTCTTTTTTTAAAATAGTTGTCGTTTCGAAGATCGCCGCCGAAACTTGTGTAAAAACGCATAATTTTATATGTTTTTGACGCTTTTACATATTGCAAATCCGTAGATTTATTATATAATTATAAAAACAGACTTTTATCCGGTTTTGTTTTTGTACAAAACATACATCAAGTGAGGTGAGAACTTGTACGGACTTATAGATCATCAGGAAGAAATTAACCGTCTTATGTCACGTTACGGCGTAAAATTCGGACTTTATAAAAACAACAAATTCAATGAACGGCTTTTCCCCTTTGACACCATACCGCGCATAATACCGAAAAACGAATTTGAATTTCTTGAAAAAGGCTTGAAGCAGCGCGTTTACGCTCTTAATTTGTTTTTAAACGATATTTATTCCGACAAAAAAATCATACGCGATAAAATAATTCCCGAAGAATTCATATATACTTCGCCGGGCTTTTCCGCACCGTGCGACAAGCTGACTCCGCCTAAAAAGATATATAATCACATTTCGGGTATAGATTTGGTACAAGGCAAGGATATGTGCTGGTATGTACTTGAGGACAATTTACGCATACCCTCCGGCGCGTCATATCCGATGATAGCACGCGAGCTTTGCCGCAGAGCAAGTCCCGACACGTTCCAAAACAATTCGGTAGACGACAACCGCGACTACGGCGGGCTTTTGCGCCGTGTTCTCGATGATGTAAACACCGGCGGAATCAACGTGATTTTGACCCCCGGCCGATACAACTCGGCTTTCTTTGAGCATTCGTACCTTGCGGAGCGCACAAAGGCTGTATTTGCTATGCCGCAGGACCTTTTCGTTGAAGGCAACGTGCTTTATTACAGTGAATATTCCGGTAAGCGACAGCGCGTAGGCACGGTTTACCGCCGAATTTCAGATGAATACATTGACCCTATGACATTTTACGCAGGCTCTCTTCTCGGAGTACCGCATATCATAGATTCTTACAGAGCCGGAAATGTTGCGATTGTAAATGCGCCCGGAAACGGCATAGCGGATGACAAGGGCGTATATTATTTCGTCCCGCAAATGATAAAATATTATCTCGGCGAAGAACCGGTACTAAACAATGCCGTTACCTATCTGCCGATAATAAAAAAAGATCTCGATTATATAACCGAAAATCTGCCATCGCTGGTTATAAAAGATGTATCGGAGTCCGGAGGCTACGGGGTCATATTCGGAAATACCCTGTCTAAAAACGAACTCTCTGCCATAAAAGAAGCCGTTAAAACGTCGCCGCGCCGATTTATAGCGCAGGAGGTAATAGACTTTAAAGGGCTCAAGGTTTTTGAAAACGGCAGGCAAGTCGAAAGGAAAGCCGATCTTCGCGCGTTTGTGCTCTACGGCGACGAAATAACCGTTTGGCACAGCGGTCTTACGCGCTATTCTCAAGATCCGGATTCTTTTGTTGTGAACTCATCTCAGGGAGGAGGTTTTAAAGACACATGGGTATTATCTCGATAAAATCCACGGACAATCTCTTTTGGCTCGGCAGATATGTGGAGCGCGTCTTTACCACTCTTCGCGTTTTTTCGGAATATTACGATAAAATGATAGACAAAGACGAAAACGCCTATGTTGATTTTTGCAACAAGCTCGGTATAGAAAACACATATTCCTACAAACAGGAGTTTATAACGAAATATCTTTTTGATGAAAACGACCCGAATTCTGTTATGAGTAATTTACTCTGTGCCTATGATAACGCCGTTGTTATGCGTAACGAGATAAGCTCCGAAACGCTGTCATATATTCAAATGGCGGTAAATTATATGGAGCAAGGCAGAGAGAGCAGCGCACCGATGCTCAAATTGCAGGAGGTATTTGACTGCATATTTGCCTTTTGGGGCAGTGCCGACGACTTTGTTGAATCGGAGACAACGAGAAATATACTGAAGTTCGGCAGAAGTGTTGAAAGACTTGACCTCTATACCCGTTTTTCCTTTTCTCCGACTCTCATCAAAAAGGAATTCAGTATACTTTTAAACCGTCTTTACAAAGTCGGCGTAGACTGTAACATAGACGCTATCAACACCCTTATGAACATCATTCTCGAAAAAGATGAGTACAGCGACTACGACCTATATACCGTACGCGACGAGTTGTCTAAGGTATTTATTACGGCACCGCAGTATTGATCAAAAAAGGAAGATAAACGTGAAGCACATCAAATTTTTTTACAGTATGAAAATTGATTTTTCGTCCCCTGTGATAAGGCACTGCTTTTCTTTGAGATGCTTGCCGTTTGATACGCCGTCGCAGAGGATAGAGCTCATAAACGTGGACATAGAGCCGCATAACATGCTTACCGAAACGGCCGACGGCTTCGGCAACAGAGTCCTCACCGACAGAATTATTGAGCCTCACTCAAAATTCGTTGCAATAGTTGAGGGAAAAGCGAGTTTAGACTTTTCAAAGCGCGAAAAGGAAGAGCTTAACTGCATTTATAAATATCCGTCGCAGCACACGGTACCCGGAGAAAAAATCATTGAACTCGTGTCTGGGCTCGGTGATATGGCAAACCTTACCGCGCTTGAGACCGCACAGGCGGTTTCAAAAAGAATCGGCGAAGTATTCAGCTATAAAAGCGGCGTAACAAATATAAATACCACAGCGGAAGAGGCACTGCACCTCGGGTGCGGCGTTTGTCAGGACTACGCGCATATATTTTTATCGGCGGCAAGACTTTCGGGCGTTCCGGCAAGATATGTTGCAGGCATACAAAAAGGAACCGGTGAAACGCACGCCTGGGCAGAGTTTTACGACGACGGCATATGGGTCGGAATTGACCCGACGAATCACAGAATGTGTGATGAAACGTACCTTGCGCTAAGCCACGGCAGAGACTTTGCGGACTGCGGCATCAACCGCGGACTGTTTATCGGCGGAGGCACTCAAACCCAAAGCATCGTGGCTACGGTGGAAGAAATATAAAAATGAGTGATTATCCATGGCCCATTAAACAAAGTGTTCTCATCTTTTCAGAGCAAGCGAATACGAATGCTCGAATTGCGGCAACAAAAGCGACAAGCCCTATACAGAGTGTCCGCACTGCGGCTCGGAAATGACATCGTATCAAAGCTACCGCAGTTATGACCAAAGTTAGATTGACGAGATGGCGGATTACAACGAGATGTTCGGCGACGATGACGACTGAAAGCAGAATTTGTTTCAAAAAAAAGAATCGAGCAGCGTATATCTGCTCGATTCTTTTCTCTTTTATCGAATATTGTTTTTTATCACCGACCAACTGTCTGTTAACCGTTCGAGATTATATGACGCATTGGCGGGACTTGTTGACGGCAAAGCCACGGTATCTCTGCCGACGGTATCTTTAATATACTTATTAAACAATTTTTCGCTTGTTTTGCCGTTTGAGTAGATTTGTCTTATACTGCAGGAGGATAAAATCACCCCTATATCATTCGGTACAACATTTTTAATAGAGCTGTCGGAAGAACCCACTATATCGCAACTTTTTATAACGTCCCAAAGCGCGATATTATGGCTATGCAAAAGAGCTGTTTTTTCTTCATTAGACGATGGCACCGCACAACCGAGTACGGCGGCGAGCACACGCCAAAAACGATTTTGGGGATGCCCGTAGTAAAAGGATACTTCCCTTGATTTAACCGACGGAAATGAACCGAGAATCAATATTTTGGAATTGCCGTCATAAATCGGCGGTATAGTATGTAAAAGATGCTCCGAAGTCATTGGTTTTTATCCTCAACTATTCTGTAATATGTTCTTGCCGTTACAGCATACACCAAAACGTAAATAATTGCAAATACGGATATTGTTGCGACGGTGCACCAGAAGAACAGCGTAACATTGCTGAGGTTCAGCAGCTTTAAGAGCTTTGTAATTACTTTAAATCCGAAGCAGATATGAATTACGGCTGTAACGAGCGGCAGGAAAAATACGGTGAGCACCTGGGAATGGATACTCTTTTTGACCTCTTTTTTGCTCATTCCGACATTTTGCATTATTACATAACGCTGCTTATCGTCATAGCCCTCGGAAATCTGTTTATAATAAATTATCAAGACCGTTGCAACAAGGAAGAGAAGTCCCAAGGTTATGCCTATAAAGAACAGACCGCCGTACAGAGACATCATACTGTCGCGAGAGATTTCGGCACAATTTAAATCTACTGCGGAGGTCTCGCTTATATCGCAAAAAAGAAGCGATATATCCTTCATATACCCCTTTTGCACGTCTTTCGGCGCATCGGTATCAAAGCCGTAGGCGAAGCTCATGTCGGTGTGAGAGGCGTCTGCACCCTCGCTTTTGTAACCCATGGAATTATATATCGACATGGCGGCTTTTTCATCGGAAACAATATAGTAGCTGTAATTTGAGGTAAACGCCGAATAAGAGTCAATAGTAGGGAAAACGTCCACGGTATGCTTTATTTTATATGCGTCGTCGCCGAATTTAACCGTACCCGAAAAAGCCTTGCCGCGCAGCGTACAAGACAGCACTTCGTCGCTTTGGAGCGTTTCGTTTTGTCCTGTTATCCTGTTGTATTCCGATACCGGTATCAGCGTCACAATGTCTACTCCGAGTCCGTCGTTGTAGTCGGGAGTTACGGTAGCCGTATAGCCGCTGTCGTTAGCGTAAGACGAAAATGAGAGATAGCGGTAATAAAGCTCGTTCTTACTTTCTATACCGTATTTTTGAGCCTGCGCCGTCATAACATCGGCATAATCTTTGCAATTTTCCGTTGTTGCGTTTTGCACGTCGATATAAATATTGCGAGGATACCGCGTGCGCATAATGTCCTCCGTACCGGCATACAGCGATACCGTAGTGGACACGGTGACAAGCACCGCGGTGGAAAGAATGCAGATGCTCGCAAGTCCTGCCGCATTTTGCTTCATACGGTATATCATACTTGAAACAGAAGTAAAATGCTTTGCTTTATAGTAATATTTTTTATTTTTTCTGAGAGCTTTTAATATCCATATACTGCCCGAGGAGAAAAGCATAAAGGTTCCGACTATTACGAGCAAAACCGCCGCAAAGAACGCGCTCATCGCCGTTATCGGTGATTTTACAACGAGAGCCATGGTATAGCCAGAAGCTAGAAAGACTGCACCTAAAACAGCCGTAAGCACCTTTGCCTTCGGCTCTTTTTCGCCCTTATTTCCACCTTTTAAAAGTTCAACGGGATTTGATAGGCTGATGCATAAAAGATTATGTGCAAGATTCAAAAGAGCTATTGCGCCGAATACCAAAGCAGTAATGTCAACTGTTGACTGATAAAATTTGAAATCAATGTTTCCGCCGAATTTCAGTATTTTAAGCAGCAGCAAAAAGGTCAACTTTGAAAAAAGCGCACCTATGGCGATGCCTGCCGCAGTTCCGAAAATATAGGTATAGGCAGTTTCAATAAAGAGTATTTTCGCTATATGGCGTTTTTCCATACCGAGAATGTTGTATAATCCGAATTCCTTTTTACGTTGTTTAATAAGGAAGCTGTTTGTGTAAAATAAAAATATGGCAGAGAAAATACCGACTGTTGCAAGGGCAAACGTCAAGAGGGAATGCAGAGCGTCGCTATCTACCCATTTTACGTTTGCTATTGTGCCGACCACAAAAAACATAGCTGTTGTAAATATACACGTCAAAATATACGGCACATATGTTTTACGATTATTTTTAAGATTTTGAACGGCAAGCTTTGAATAGAAAAAATTATTCATTGCTCTCACCTCTCGTTGCCATTGCGGTCAGAGTGTCCGAAATCTTCTGGAACATCTCGTCGTTATCCATACCTCCGCGATAAATCTGATTGAACACCTCGCCGTCCTTTATGAACATAATCCTGTTGGCGCAGGACGCCGCCTTTGTGGAGTGAGTAACCATCAAAATGGTCTGACCCTCCTCGTTAAAATCGCCGAACAGCTTTAAAAGAGCATCGGAAGCCTTTGAGTCAAGCGCACCGGTGGGCTCATCAGCCAATACAATCTGCGGATTTGTTATGAGAGCTCTTGCGACGGCGGCACGCTGTTTTTGTCCGCCCGAAACCTCATATGGAAACTTTGAGAGTATATCGGTAATTCCTAACTTTTCGGCAAGAGGCTTCAGTCTCTTTGCCATTTCATCGTACGGCTTGCCTGAAAGCACAAGAGGAAGGAAGATATTGTCCTTTAAAGAGAATGTGTCCAAAAGATTAAAATCCTGAAATACAAATCCGAGATTATCGCGCCTAAACGCCGAAATTTCTCTCTCTCCTATTGCTGATAGACTTCTGCCGTTCAACAGCACCTCTCCGCTCGTAGGCTTATCAAGCGACGCCAAAATATTAAGCAAGGTTGTCTTACCGGAACCCGACTCTCCCATTATTGCAACATACTCGCCCTTTTCCACGGAGAAACTGACATTGGAAAGAGCTTGAACGTGCGCTCCGCCGAAACGGGTCGTATAAACCTTTTTCAAATTGTTTACTTCTAAAAGCGGCATAATAATTACCGTAGCCTTTCTGCTACAAATATTACACAAACAAACACGGTTAACCCTTGCTGTAGCCGTACAAGGCGTGACTGGAATTTCGTCTGTCTCAAAATCATAACCGAATAGCTTTTCTTTTTCGGCGTGATTTTACGTACCGAATGCATCCCTTTGTTTATTGCACGTTCAGTATATCAAAACGGAGAATCGCAAGCCATCGAAAAGGCTTACAATTCCCCTTTTAAACTTACATTTATGTAAGGTAGCGTTATTCCACTCCGAGGCTGACGGTGTCAAGACAAAGTTTGACCGCAGTCCCCTTTCCCACCTCGGAGGTCACCGTAATTGTGTGGGAGAGCTTTGTAAGTATCTTTTTGCAGAGAAAAAGTCCTATTCCCGTAGATTTTTTATCCTCTCTGCCGTTGAAGCCCGTAAAGCCCTTTTCAAAAATACGCGGTAAGTCCTCAGGTCTTATTCCGATACCGTTATCGGAAATGACAAGCGTTTTCGCAGTATTTTCATCCAAATAAATATTGATTTCACCCTCGGACGTATATTTCAACGCATTTGAAATAAGCTGTTCGATTACAAACGACAACCATTTTTCATCCGTCAATACCTTGCAATCAACATTGCCCACAATAACCTTTGTCTTTTTACGCAAAAACTGCTTTCTGTATTTTTTAACCGCCGCTCTAACTATTCCGCCTAAATCATAGCTTTTGATTTCGAGGTCGGAAGAGATACTGTCGGAACGGATGTACTGAAGCACCATTTCAACATATTGCTCTATTTTAAAAAGCTGCTCTTCAAGCTCGTCGTTTTCCGGAGAACAGTCTGTTTGCAGCAGCAGCCTCATAGCGGCTATGGGAGTTTTTATCTGATGCGCCCAAAGAGTAAAATAGTCCGCCGAATCGCTGTATTTGCGATTCATACGTGTTTCGGCATCTGTTTTGAGTGCGGACATCTTTTCGGCAATATCGGCAAGGTCCTTTTTTATTGGGTCATTATAATCCGGCAATTTAAGAACGGCATACTCTGCGTCGTTTTTAATTTTTTCAAGTCTCTTATGCTTTTTGTATACCGAGGAAAATCGCAGAACAAATACAATCAAAAGAATTACGGCGGAGATGGGCGTCGCATACAGCACCGGCTCCGTTTCCACTCCGTAAAGCCAGAACACCGTATAAAATACCGCCGCTGCAAATACAAATGATAATACGGACAAGATATTGCCCGCCGTATATTCGAAAAGTGCTTTAAACCAATCTTTCATAAAACCTACCTGACTATATAACCGAGACCCTTTTTGGTAACTATAAAGTCGCAAAGCCCGGCATCTTCAAGCTTTTTGCGAAGCCGCGTCATATTTACCGTGAGTGTGTTGTCGTCAATAAAGCTGTCGCTTTCCCAAAGCTTATCCATAATCATATCGCGCGGGACAACCTTGCCCGAATTCTCCATAAGCAGCTGCAAAATTTTAAACTCATTTTTCGTAAGCTCGGTTTTTTTGCCGTTAAAATCTATCGTCGCGTCATTGAGGTTGAGTATTGCACCGCCGTGTTCGATAACCGACGTTGTCCCCGAAAAAGAATACGTGCGGCGCATTACCGCCTACACCTTTGCAGTGAGAACGCTCAAATCGAACGGTTTGGATATAAAATCGTCACCGCCCATATTAACAGCCATAACTATATTCATTTTGTCGCTTGCCGAGGAAATAAATATTATAGGCACATTTGAAAACTTGCGTATTTCGCCGCACCAGTAAAATCCGTTAAAATACGGCAGAGATATATCAAGGAGTATAAGCTGCGGCGCAAACGACACTACCTGTTCGGTTATATTTTTAAAGTCAACAACAAAATCCGCATCATAATCCCATTTGCAAAGATGCTCTTTAAGGGTTCTCGCTATGACCTTATCGTCTTCAATTATAAGTATCTTTTGCATAGTTTCACCTTCATATGTATTTTAACACGAATACGGCAACTTGTCGATATAAAACAAAAATCGGCGCGGTATAAGACAATACTGCCCTACACTGCGCCGAAATAAGCGGTTAAATTATATCAGTCTGCTCTCTTATCGCCAAAGAAGAAGAGCGCAACGGTACCGGGGCCCGTATGTGAACCGATAACGGTGCCTATACTGTTGATTTCAACCTTGCCGTTGAGCTTTTTGAATTTTGCCTCAACAAGGTCGGCAACAGCTCTTGCGTCATCATAGCAGGCGGATTCGGAAATGTAGCACTTGCCGCTGTAATCAAGACCGCCGTCTGCGTGCTCGACCATACGGTTAACTATCTCTTCAATAACCTTTTTCTTACCGCGATACTTTGTTCTCGGTATCAGCTTGCCGTTATTATCCATATTGAGGAGAGGACATATGTTGAGCATTGTGCCGAAAACCTGCGCGGTCTTTGTTATTCTGCCGCCGCGATAATAGCTTGTAAGGTCGGTAGAAAAGAACCAATGATGAACATTGAGCTTACGCTCCTCGGCAAAATCACGAACCTCTTCTATGCTCTTACCGCTGTTTTTAAGCTCTGCCAAAGTGTCCATTAAAAGACCGTAGCCGGAGGAAGCTCCAAGAGAGTCTACTATATATATTTTTCTGTCGGGGTACTCTTCGAGGAGCTCGTCACGCGCAATGCAGGCGGAATTATATACGCCCGAAAGTCCGGATGAAAGAGAGACGTGAAGAATATCCTTGCCGTCCTTTAAGAACTCTGAAAAATACTCCTTAAACTGACCGACGTTGACCTGGGAAGTGGTAGGCTCGGCTCCGTCGGCTATTCTCTTGTAGAACTCAGCGAACGGCATTGATTTACCGAGGTCATCGGGATACTCCTTACCGTCCATATTGAAGTGAAAGCAAACATAATGCACTCCGATTTTATCAAAATGTTCCTGTGAAAGATCTGCCGTGGAGCAGCAGCTTAAAATATAATCTGACATTAGATATACTCCTTAATTTTCTGTATCTGTCACCGGTAAAACTTCCGGTATTTTTGTTTTAGGTTTGCTCTGAACGCTCCAGGCTATGTTAATTGCATGGTCTGCCACACGTTCAAAGTCTGTTATTGTGTTTATAAACAGCATTCCCGCACGGGTTGTACATTCGTGACTGTTGAGCCTGTCAATATGAGCTTGCTCAAAAGTCTCCTGCATTTTATCAACCTGCGCCTCAAGGGAATTGAGTCTTTCCGCCGTTTGTACACTCAGATTTTGCTCCGAAAAAGCATCTACCGAGCCGTCAATCAGCGAAATGACGGTACTATGCATAGTTTTTAACTCTTTTTCACCCTCCTCTGAAAGCTCTATATTTTCATTTACACGCGACAAGGCGGCTTCCTCAAGGTTTGTCGCGTGGTCGCCTATGCGCTCTATGTCGTTTATAACATGGAACAGTCGACCGATATATTTAGCGTCCTTATAGCTTAAATCAAGAGAGTTTATCTTGACCAGCATGGGCGTTATATTGTGATTGAGATAATTGATAATCTTTTCGGTGTGATTTACTTCGTCAAAATGCTTAATTTCCTTGTTTATAAGGTCGCTTGACGCAATATCGAAATTGCGTCTTGCCAAAGCAGCCATACGAAGGACCTCTTTACCCACCTGCACTACGGCAAGCGGAGGGGTGTTGAGCATTCTCTCGTCAATAAACTGAAGGTGCATTCCGTCGTCCTCTTTACCCTTTTTGTCGGGGACAAGAATGCAGGAAAGCTTTACAAGGGCGCCGGCAAACGGGAACATTATTATGGTGCTCACTACGTTAAATATGATATGAACGAGCGATATCTGCATCATCACGTTGTCACTCATAGCCTGTATCCACTTTGTAAACGGAAGGAACATAGATATGACAACAAAAACAACCGTGCCGATTACATTAAAGAGAATGTGCATAACCGCGGTACGTTTTGAATTTGTCTTTGTACCGATTGTCGAAAGAAGCGCAGTAACACAGGTACCTATATTCTGACCGAAAATAATATATACCGCGAACGAAAGCGGCACAAGCCCCTGCGACGCGAGAGCCTGAAGTATGCCTACGCTTGCCGCAGAGCTCTGTATAACGCCCGTAACTCCAGCGCCTATGAGTATGCCTACAAGAGGATTGTCCGCATTTATAATCCAGTTACGGAAAACCTCGGAATCCTTAAGCGGATCCATGGCGTTTTGCATAAGCTCCATACCCATAAACAGCATGCCGAAACCGGCGAGTGCCTGCCCGACATATTTCAGCGAATTCTTTTTGGCAAAAAGAATCATAAATGCGCCTATAAATATAGCTATCGGAGCTATACCGGTAAGATTCAGCGAAACAAGAACGCTTGTGGTTGTGGTACCGATATTTGCACCCATAATAACGCCTATCGCCTGCGTTAAATTCATAAGACCCGTATTAACAAAGCCCACAACCATAACCGTGGTTGCCGAGGAGCTTTGTATAAGCGTTGTTATGAGAAAGCCGACAAGTACCGCAAGAAAGCGGTTTTTTGTCATTTTTTCAAGTAAATGCTTAAGACGAGACCCGGCTGCAAGCTCAAGTCCCTCGCCCATCAGCTTAATACCGTACAAAAGCAAGCCGAGACCGCCTGCAAAGGTCAGATAATTAGTAATACTCAAATTTTTTCCCCTTTAAAATACTCAGTTTTCCGCTTCTCTGCGTTTTTCGCTGAGCTTGAATTCCTTGCCGTCTTCACCCATGTGATATATTGTTTTGCTCACAGAAATACCGCTTTTACCGGTTACCCTTGAATAGTTTACGCCTTTTTTGCGAAGATAAGTTTTATACCACTCAAGTCTTCTTAAAAAGTCCTTGTATCTTCTGTTTTCAAGATTTGTCCACGCGATCTCGGATAGTGCCAAAATACGCGGATAGACGGAAAACTCCAATGCACGCTCCGAATCTACCCATTCAGTCCACATTTCGGCTTCTATGCCTATTACGCGCTGCCCGGATTTTCCGAACCCGGATTTAACGGTATTATATTTATACACTTTTTTAAGCGATATAACAGAATATTTGCAGTCAAAGTAAAAGTACGCCGTGGGAGAAAGAATAATATCACGCTTATATGACTGCCTTTTGACCTCGCCCGAATTTGACGGCAGCCAATACTGACACGTAATATCAGGAGAAAAGCTGTCATTGATGCAATCGTTCCAGGCAATGGGTGTTTTGCCGTATTTTTTAAGAATCTCGCCTATGCGAGTCATATAGTAGCCCTGAAGCTCCTTTGAGTTTTTAAGACCGTTTTTCTCTTTTGCCGCACGGCACTTAGGACAATCATCCCATATCTTGTGCCCCTTTGAGGCCTCGTCTCCGCCTATATGGAAATGTGTGCTTGTAAAGAGCGGACAAATCTCGGAAAACAGCTTGTCAATGAAATCATACGCATCTTCGTTTCCCGGGCAAATCGCAGCGTCAAATATACCGTTTTCGCAGGTTGGCTTGAATTCGCGCGGCTTACAGGCAAATTCCGGATATGCGGCAAGCAGAGCCGAAGCATGGCCCGGCAAATCAATTTCGGGAATAACCTCTATATTAAGCTTTGCGGCGTACGCCACAATATTCTTTATTTCATCCTGCTTATAGTAATAAAAATATTCTCCGCCGCGGTGCTTTAAGCCGAGCCCCTCAAGCCCGGCATATTCACGCTTTGAGCCTATTTCGTTGAGCCTCGGGAATAATTTACTCTCTATTCTGAAACCCTGATCATCGGAAAGATGCCAATGGAACTTATTTAATTTCAGCATTGCCATATTGTCAAGCAATTTTTTTACGGCTTCCGTGCCGAAGAAGTGGCGGCACTCGTCAAGCATAAATCCGCGATATTTAAATGCAGGCTTATCGCTTATGTAAAGTCCGTTTATAACTGCCCTGCCGTCTGTTTTTTCGGCCTGCATTATTATGGTTTTCAGCGTGACAGCCCCGTAAAATGCACCGGAAGAAGATGAAGCCTTTATCATTATACCGTCTGTGGAAACCGAAATAGAGTAAGCCTCGTTTTCCATTCCGGCTACCTTTTGAAATTTAATTGCACCCTCGCCTTTTACGGGCTTTGTTTTGAGATAATCGGTCAAATATCTACCCGCAGAAACAAACTCTGGTGAGCAAAGGACTTCGGTATTTGAAGAAATTACATATGTACCGTCCTTTGAAGTATAGTTATTCGGCTTGGGAATAATATTGTATTTAAGCATTTCCAATAACCCTTTCGCAATAAATAATATCCTTTTATCTCAGAAATTACCATTGTGGTAATTATAACAAAAATAAAAGGATATTAAAAGCCTTATTTCATTTTCTGCGTTAATTTCTCATAAATCTCTATAATTTTAAAACGAGGTTCAAATTTTGGGTTACTTTCTACAACTTTAAGCTCATCCTCTGACAAAATGTCTTGAAGCTCCGCATCATCGGATGACTCGGCTGCGGGCAGACACATAGGCGGAAACATAACGCACCACCAATTTTTGCCTTTCCCCTCTCCTATTATGACGCGCACAGCCTCATATTCACCGGCAGGCAAAGTTATACGATCATCATAAGTTCGCGTCGAAAAAAAGTCCTTGCCTATTTCGAGCCTTACATCATAATCGAAGCCGTTTTTACGTATTACCTCGCGCGCCGTCTCTTCAAGCCGCTCCTTTTGCGGAATAAGCAGCTTTTCGGCATTCGCACTTGTCAAAGAACCGTCAAATATCTCCTTGCCCTCCATGAGCACGGCATCGCGCACCTTAAGCTTCAGTATTTGGTCCTCGTCGCTGTCGGAATTTGCTATTACATGCATACGCAAAACGTCGCGTCTTACGTCGCTGCACGACGTGGCAAATGACACAAAGCTGAAAATCGACGTTATGACAAATGCTGCGGCTAAAGATATTTCAAATCTTCGAATAAGCTTTTCTGTTTTTGATTTCATATGTTTTTCATCCTTTCGTAAGGTAATTATTGGAAGAAAAATCATATTTATACAAAAAAAGGAACGCAGGAAAAATTTCCTGCGTTCCTGAAGCTCGATGTTTAAAGCTGACTCAATGCGTCGCCTATGCTCTTCTCAAGAGCTTCTTTACCGTATTTGTCTATCTCGTTTTTATCTTTTGCCTCATGGGTAAGGCAGCCTGCGCCGCCGATACATCCGCCGACACATGCCATACCCTCGATAAAGTTATTTTTAAGGATTCCGCGCGACGCTTTCAAAAGAGCCGTTTTGCATTCTTCTATGCCGTCGCACGGAAGCGGATCAACGGTGAAATCTATATTCTGCTCCTTAATTGCCTGACCGACAGCCTCCGAAACGCCGCCGCTTCGTGCAAATATTCTGCCGTAATAGGAAGCATTGTCAAGGACGTCCTCAGGGAGCTCGGTAAGCTCGATATTACGCGAATCTATGAGAGCCTGAAGCTCCTCAAAGGTGAGAACGCAGTCGACATACTGTGCGACTCTTTCCTGCTTCGCCTCGGCTTTTTTTGCCGTACAAGGGCCTATAAATATAACCTTTGCGGTCTCGTCGGTCTCTTTTATGTATTTTGCAATCGCCGCCATGGGAGACAGATTGTGTGAAATGTTCTCGGTAAGCTTCGGATAGAACTTCTTTACGTAGTCAACAAACGCCGGACAGCAAGAGCTTGTGAGGAAACCTTTTTCGGCAAGCTCTTTTGATTCGCTGTATGCTACAATATCGGCACCGAGAGCAGCTTCAACCACGCTGTAAAAGCCGAGCTTTTTAATCGCGGTCACAACCTGACCGAGCTTCGCATACACAAACTGACTCGCTATCGACGGAGCCACAACTGCATACACATTAAAACCGTCGCCTTTATTACTGTCTTTTAAAATCCTGATCGCATCAAGTATAAACGACTTGTCCATAATTGCGCCGAACGGGCATGCATAAGAGCAGGCGCCGCAGTTTATACATTTATTGTTATCAATCTGAGCGGGATTTTCTTCGCTGTCTGCCATAGAAATTGCCTTTATTTTGCACGCCTTTTCACACGGTCTTGTATAGTTTGAAATTGCGCTGTACGGACAAACCTTGGCACACTGACCACAGTTTACGCACTTTGTTTTGTCAATATGCGCTTTCTGATTTTCGTCAAAGGAAATGGCTCCCTTGCGGCAGGCACTCTCACAGCGGTGTGCGATACAGCCACGGCAGTCGTGTGATACCTGATAACCGCTGGCAGGACATTCGTCGCAGGCTATATCTATAACCTCTATTATGTTCGGATTTGCTCTGTTGCCTCCGCAGGCGAGCTTTATGCGCTCGGCAACTATTGCACGCTCCTTGTATATACAGCAGCGCATAGTAGCCTTGTCACTCGTTACGGTCTTTGCAATATCATTGAAATTGTTGGCAAGGGAAAACTCTCCCTCGTCAAAGGCTATTCTTGCGACCTCACGAAGGACCTTGTATTTTAAAAGCTGTACCTTCGTATCAAATTTTCTCATTCAATTCACCCTTTGTTAAAAATAGCTTACTTTGATTCGTTTACCCATTTTTTTCAGATACTCCGAAAGCTCTGTAACAAGCTGCATCTTGATGTTAAAGTTTATGGGAAGATTTGGATTTTGATGTGCCGGATTTATTGCAGTTCCGACAAAGAAATTTATATCAGTCGCCTCCTGGAAAAGTATGCGCGCTATCTGCGACGCACCGTCCGCACGGACGCTCCAGTCGGCGTAAATATCATCGTCATTCAGATAACTCTTGGCGTATTCAAGCACTCGGCTCATTGTAATTACACCCTCGGTTGTCAAATCGACGCCGTCAATTTCGGCGACAGGCGGTATTTCGGGGTCGAGATATTTTAAATCCGTCTTAACCTCTTTGCCCAAAAAATCCGCCGCAAGAGTTGAAGTTGTTCCGCCGCATACAATATGCTTGCCGGTCTTGCCGAAAAACAACGACATCATTTTATTGACATCTGCAGGGTCCCTCGGCGGTCCCATGAGAAGATTCACGGATTTTCTCTCGCGGATTTTGACAACGCAAACGGTTGTATCGTCACCGGGCCTTCCGCCATATAGTTTATCACACTGGTCAAGCAGTAATGATGAAAGCGTTTTTGCCGTAAAATCGGGGCGATAATATTCCTCCATAAACTCGATTATCTGGTCGCGCTGCCAACCGAAATTCATATTTTCACCAATACCGGCATAAACCGCTCCGTCACTCGTAAAAATGAGCGTATCGTTAAGCTTTAACGATATTTTCGATTTATATATCATCTTACCGTCGATTTCCACTGCGCTCTCGGGATACACAAGATTTTTTCCGTCACGCAGCAGAATGACATGCGGATTGTCGTATTGGGCTATTTCTGCCTCTTTGTTGTCTATTACACGCACTATCGTAAAAGTGCTGTATGCCACCTGACGTACCGAACATATAGGCAGTGTTTTCGCTATTGTATCAACACACATTTCAAGCGGCATATTATTTGCAATCATGGTGGATATTATTTTCGAAGTCAAAGTAGAGAGAATATTTGCTTTTACACCGGAGCCGAGCCCGTCCGCAAGCACAACAACATAATCGTCATCGCCCTGCTCTATAACCTCCACCATATCGCCGCACAGCTCCTCGCCGTACTTGGTAAGACTCATATGGCCTATGTCCGTGCAAAGATTATTCATCCTTCAACGACTCCTTAAGCTTAGTGAGGGCTATCTTTGTCTCGGCGGTAGTCTCGCCAAGCAGAGAAGCTATCTCCTGAACTATGCGCATTTGCTTTTCGACGACCTTATCCGTTATTTCTATCGTTTGACGGCTAAGCTCCGCCTTTTTCTCTTTTTCTGTCTCCTCGGCGGTAACGTCGCGCATAATGCACATAAGTATATGGTAGACATGGTCATATACTATTGTTTCTTCAATGTATTTTTTATATTCGGCGAGGTATACGCGTTTATCGTGAATATCCCTGCCGTTTGAAAGAACATCTATAAAATCAAAAGGCTCCAAAATACGCACAACCGGCTCACCCACAACATCCGAAGCATAACGAATGTTCATAATCTCCCTTGCCGCGGCATTTATCTGCTGAACCACCATATCCTCATTTAAAATGAGGATGCCGTTGGGAGTATTGTTGAGTATATTGTCGGAAAATTTTTCTGCTTTATCCTTAAGGAACGGAAGGCACATCTCGAGATTTGCCTTGCCCTCAAAAACCGCCTGAGCCTTTTCACGACAGGTATTATAGCCGCACGAACCGCAGTTAAGCTCATCCTCCGGCTTTTGCTTACCCATTTTGCGAAGTATCTCCTCTATCGCTCTGCTGCCTGCCATATTGTGCGGAGAAGCAAGATAAATAAGATTTTTTGAAAGCTCGTTTTCGCTCAAGGCGTCATATTTAAAATCATTGTCGCCCGCGTCTTCGGCAAAGCGACGCACGGTTATATAATCACGCACCGGAGCGCGGTGATTTTTCTCCATAGCCGGACCGCCTATACAGCTCCCCGGACACGCAGACATCTCTATAAAGCAATGGTGTATATTACCTTTTTCAATATCCTTTACGGCATGGATGCAAGACGACATACCGTCAATCGACATATACGTATAATCGTCGTTATCACAAAGCATTGTTTTGAGAATTCCGCCGGAGGTCGGGAAAAACCTCGTTTTCCCCTTTTCAACTCCGTCATCATCAGGCTCCTGCGCCAAAACAGTATCGGTTTCGGCAAGCCAACCGGAAAGCTCTTCAAATGTCAGCACACAGTCAACCGTGCCGGGATACTCCTCGGCCTCTGCCTTTTTTGATATGCACGGACCTATAAATACTGTTTTAGCCCCCGGATGCTCTTTTTTAAGTTTCGTACAATGCGCCTGCATTGGGGATACCACTTTGGCAAGATAGGGTATTACATCGGGGAAATGCTTTTGTACCAAGAGGTTTACGGTATGGCAGCAGGTCGAAATGACAACATCCTGCTTTTCACCGTCAACTATTCTGTCGTACTCGTCCTTTACTATTGCGGCTCCGACCGCCGTTTCTTCAACGCCGGCAAAGCCGAGCGACATAAGTGCTTTTTTCATCGCGGTAAACGACACATCGTAATTGGCAATAAACGACGGCGCAAGGCTAACATAGACCTCACTGTCACCGGATAATAATTCCTTTGCCTTATAGACGTCGTCGCGTATGATTTTGGCATTTTGCGGACACGCGACAAAGCACATACCGCAAAGAATACACTCATCCTCAACGATCTGCGCCTGATTGGCCGAAAAACTGATAGATTTGACAGGACAATTCCTGATACATTTATAGCAGTTTTTACAGTTTGATTTTTTAAGCTTTATGTACCCCGCCATATTATACACCTTTTTCCTTGCGACGCAAGATTTTTATGACAGTTTGTCGAGCACGTTGGTTTTAAAGAATTCCTCAACGGTATCGGGAGAAACGGAGAACAGCTCCCCGTCTACGGTAACGCTGACGCCGTTTTGGCAGTTACCCATACAAAACTTTCCGCTGAGAGTGACTTTGTCTTTCAGGTCATTGTCGTTTATGAGATTCTGAAGCTTTTCAACGACTTCACGCGAACCCTTAAGGTGGCAGGAGCTGCCGATGCAAACTACTACTTTCATATTATTACAATCCCTTTCCCGTAAAACTTTGTATATGAGTTTTACTTTAATTCATTTTACCAAAACTTAAATAAAAAGTATATAGGTTTTTTTCGGAAAATTCTTATTTCGCAAACAGGTACGGAAAGAAGTATTCAAGCCGTACCTGTTTGTAGTTATTATTTTGTTTTAAGCATAACTTTAGCGAGATTTGTTCAGACTCTCCCGGCGCCTGTTAAGGTACGCAAGAGGGTGAGCAAAGTGAATTTATCGCGAAAAATCAAACCTCAAAGTATTATTTTCGGCGAGATTCGATGAGAAATTTGCTTTGCGTGCCCCGGCGCGTACTAAGGTACGCAAGAAGGTGAGCAAAGTGAATTTATCGCGGAAAATCAAACCTCAAAGTATTATTTTCGGCGAGATTCGATGAGAAATTTGCTTTGCATGCCCCGACGCGTACTAAGGTACGCAAGAGGGCGAGCAAAGTGAATTTATCGCGAAAAATCGCCGAAAAGAATCATTCGTAATCTACTACATCTGCCCATCTCAAGAGGAAATCCCTCTCTTCGGGGTTCCCCTTAACGCTCTGCGAAGCCGCTACGATAGGAAGCCATTTCTGAACATACTGCTTTGCGGTATCGGTCTTTTTGCAGAACAAATCGAGATACTTATCGGCAAGCTTCTGATCGCCTCTGAGGCAGAAAAGAAGATACGTTCTTGCGGCATCGGCCGCTCCGTTACCCTGTGTTACGTGCGCCCAGTCAATTACGTAATTCACGCCGTCATTGCCGATAATAACGTTACTCGGTCTGAAATCACCGTGGCAAACCTTGTTATGGGTATGCATACCGGCAAGACGTGTGTGAAGGTCATAACGTGTTGTTGCGTCAAGGTCGGTCTGAGATATTTTACCCTGCATTTTATCCTTGAGCTTGTTGAGCATAGGGCAGGTCTTAGCCAAAATGCTCATTTGAATATCAACAAAGAGGTCAAGATATTCCTCTGTCTTAGCAGGATTTTCGTCCATAAGCTGCTGAAGAGTTTTGCCTTCGATATAATCTGAAACAATTGCCCATTTGCCGTCAAGCTTGCAAACCTCTATGAGCTTCGGCATAGGGATGCCGGTTTCTTCAACACGCGCCTGATTCAAGGCCTCGTTTAAAATATCGGATTTTTTGTATTCGTCACCGAAAACCTTAATGGCTTTGTCACCGTCTCTGTAAACTGTTTTTGCCGTTCTGACTGCAATAACTTTTTTGAGTTCCATAAAATAATCCTCCCTTATTTACCGTAATATGCTTTAAGGTACATCTCTTTGATTTCGCTCATAAGCGGATATCTGGGGTTAGCACCCGTGCACTGATCGTTAAATGCCTGTTCAACCATTTGGTCAAGTGTGTCAAGGAAGTATTTTTCATCAACGCCGTATTCCTTGATGCTCTTCTTAATTCCTATGCGGTCCTTGAGCTCGTCTATTTTCTTAATAAGATTGTCAAGCTTCTCTTCGTTATTCTTGCCCTTTACACCGAGAGCGTCGGCAACCTCACAATATCTTTCAAGTGTGTGCGGATGGTCATACTGCGGGAAGGTACCCATCTTCGTAGGAACCTCGGCGGCATTGAAGCGAAGAACATAATCTATTAAAAGAGCGTTGGCTATACCGTGAGGAAGATGGTGGAATGCGCCGAGCTTATGTGCCATGGAGTGGCATACGCCGAGGAAGGCGTTGGCAAAAGCCATACCTGCCATAGTAGCGGCATTGCCCATCTTTTCACGTGCTACAGGGTCATTGGGGCCGTTATCATATGCTCTCGGAAGATATTCAAATATCATCTGAAGAGCGCGAATTGCAATACCGTCGGTGTAATCGGTAGCCATTACGGAAGCATAAGCTTCAAGGCAGTGTGTAACGGCATCGATACCTGAAGCCGAAGTCAGACCTTTCGGAGCATTCATCATCATATCGGCATCAACTATTGCCATATTGGGCATAAGCTCATAGTCGGCAAGCGGCCATTTAACGCCGGTGTCGGCATCTGTGATTATTGCGAAAGGAGTAACCTCCGAGCCTGTACCTGCCGAAGTGGGTACAGCTATGAAATATGCTTTCTCACCCATCTTCGGGAATGTATAAACTCTCTTGCGGATATCCATAAAGTCCATAGCCATATCAGAGAAGTCAACATCCGGATGCTCATACATTACCCACATAATTTTTGCTGCATCCATTGCGGAACCGCCGCCGATTGCGATAATTGTATCGGGCTCAAAATGACGCATCATATCGGTACCCTTGCGAGCGCACTGGAGAGTCGGGTCGGGAGCAACCTCCGAGAAGCAAGTGTGCTGAATACCAAGCTCGTCAAGCTTATCCTCAACAGGCTTTGTATAACCGTTATTATAAAGGAACGAGTCAGTTACTATAAACGCCTTTTTCTTACCCATAACGTCACGAAGCTCATTGAGAGCAACGGGAAGGCAGCCTTTTTTGAAATATACTTTCTGCGGAGCGCGGAACCAAAGCATATTTTCCCTTCTTTCTGCAACAGTTTTGATATTGATGAGGTGCTTTACGCCGACATTCTCGGAAACCGAGTTGCCGCCCCAAGAACCGCAGCCGAGTGTAAGCGACGGAGCAAGCTTGAAGTTGTAAAGGTCTCCGATACCGCCCTGTGAAGAAGGTGTATTAACAAGTATACGACAGGTTTTCATCCTCTCGGAGAATTCGGCAAGCTTATCCTTTTCGGTAACAGCATTAAGATATACGGATGAGGTGTGACCGTAGCCGCCGTCGGCTATAAGATGCTCAGCCTTTGAAAGTGCGTCCTCAAAGTCCTTAGCCTTATACATGGCAAGCACGGGAGAGAGCTTTTCGTGAGCAAATTCCTCGGAAATGTCAACACTCTCGACCTCACCTATCAAGACCTTTGTTGTTTCGGGGATTGTAACGCCTGCGAGTGCAGCTATCTTATATGCCGGCTGACCGACTATCTTTGCGTTAAGCGCGCCGTTTATGATAATTGTCTTTCTTACCTTATCAAGCTCATCCTTTTTAAGGAAATAGCAACCGCGATATAAAAATTCGTCCTTAACCTTTTTATATATTTTTTCGTGTACGATGCACGACTGCTCGGAAGCACAAATCATACCGTTGTCAAAAGTTTTCGAATGGATTATGGAGTTTACAGCCAAAACTATGTCGGCGGTATCATCAATAATTGCGGGGGTATTGCCCGGACCGACGCCGAGAGCCGGTTTACCCGACGAATATGCGGCTTTAACCATTCCGGGGCCGCCCGTAGCAAGTATTATATCGGCCTCCTGCATAAGAAGATTTGTCATATCAAGCGACGGAACGTCTATCCAGCCTATTATGCCCTCCGGAGCACCGGCTTTAACTGCCGCTTCAAGAACGATTTTTGCAGCCTCTATTGTGGACTTTTTCGCTCTCGGGTGTGGGCTTATAATAATGCCGTTTCTGGTTTTAAGACAAACCAAGGTCTTGAAAATTGCGGTAGATGTAGGGTTGGTGGTGGGGATAACCGCCGCAACAACGCCTATCGGCTCTGCAACCTTTTTCATACCAAACGCGCTGTCTTCCTCTATTACACCGCATGTCTTTGTATTTTTATATGTATTGTAGATATATTCTGCGGCATAGTGGTTTTTGATTATCTTATCTTCGACTACGCCCATTCCCGTCTCTTCAACAGCCATTTTGGCAAGTGGGATTCTCGCTTTGTTTGCTGCGATAGCCGCCGCTTTAAAGATCTTATCGACCTGCTCCTGAGAATAAGTAGCAAAAATCTTTTCTGCCTCTCTGACTCTTGCGAGAAGGGCTTCGAGTTTTTCTACCGAATCGACAATCTCATGCTTGTTTTGAGTTTCCATAGGTATATAATCTCCTTTTCAGATATTACAAAATTTATAAAAGTTCTTTTCTGATATGAGAGGAAAGAACCGCCAAAGCCGAAGCAATATTCATATTCTGTATAAGTATGCCCGGACCTGCTGTAAGATGAACCGGAGTGAAATTAAGAATTGCAAGTATTCCGCTTTTGACAAGCTCGTCGCAAACATCCTGAGCACTGTCCGCCGGCACAGCTATAACCGCCATATGCACCTTGAGTCTTTCGCAAAGCTCGCCGAGCTTTCGCATGGGAAAGACGGGCTTTTCCTTTTCGAACGGCTCTTCGTCAAAGTTTACCGCGTCAAATCCCGCAACTATACGAAACCCGCATTCAGAAAATCCGTCGTAATGTAAAAGCGAGCTGCCGAGGCTTCCGACTCCTACTACAACGGCATCTGTTGTGTTGTCGTAGCCGAGGAATTTTTCCAAATCCTTTATAAGCTTCGCGGTCTCATAACCGATTTTAGGCTTCCCCGCACAGGAGCTTACCTTTGCAATGTCCTTTCTTACTTGAACCTCATTAAGGTCAAGGTCTGCCGCCACCTTCGGCGCGGATATATACAATACCCCGTCAGCCTCCGCCTTTTTGAGATATGACAAATAAAAAGGTAATCTATAAAGTGCCTGCCTTGATATTTCACGGACAGGCAAAGCCTGCTCTCGCATATCTTTGACCTCACTATCAGTAATTACTTACTGATAAAATCATAGCTTATTGTTAAATGTTTGTCAATGGTAAATTGTTATTATTTTAACATTTATAGCCATAAACAAATTAAGCGGTTCGGCGCGGCGGTTTTTGTACGATTTTACAATCGTTTTTTCGGCCGATGCTTTGTGCCGGGCTTTCGCTTGCTTAAAATATCAGAATCCGAGATAAAATGCCGTTACTGTGCCGCAAGATGAATATAATCAGCCCAAATTCCATGGTTTTTATTTAGATTGCACATTTACAATAAAAAGCAAAAATGTTAAAATGTATTTTAAATGCGTATACAAAAGTAGAGGTTGATGGGTAATGAAGGTAATTTCAATAGCAATAGGTTTGCTCTTTTTGGGACTTGGAATTCCGATGGTGAGCGGCAAAGCGGAGAATTTTGTCGTCGGAAGCGCCTCGCCCGACAATGAGCTGAGGAATAATTTCGATACAAAAAAGCTGTGCAGAATATTCGGCATATATTTGATTTTTGTTGCAATATTTACGGCACTTTTAGGATTCTTCTTTAACAGGGAATTCTTTACCGCCTATTTCATCTGCGTTCTTGCCGGTGCTTTTATATGCATCGCCACCGTTGGATTAACTTGCCGTAAAAAGTCCGAATAATTCTGCCGCGAATGTCTTATCAGGCTACATAAGACATCCGCCTTAATTAAAGCTGTAGCCGGAAAGGCCTGAAAAAAATGGATTACGCTAAGGAATCTCTCAAAAAACATTATGAATGGCACGGAAAAATAGAAATCAAAACACGCGCCAAAGCAGACAGTAAGGACGCGCTATCGCTCGCCTACACACCCGGTGTAGCACAGCCGTGCCTTGAAATACAAAAGGACATAAGCAAGTCTTATGAGCTCACAAGACGTTGGAATACCGTGGCCGTTGTAACGGACGGAACGGCGGTTCTCGGACTCGGAGACATAGGACCCGAAGCCGGTATGCCCGTAATGGAGGGCAAATGCGTTCTCTTTAAGGAATTCGGAGACGTTGACGCCATACCGCTCTGTGTGCGTTCAAAAGATGTTGACGAGATTGTAAACTGCATTTCTCTTCTTGCCGGCAGCTTCGGCGGAATAAATCTTGAGGACATTGCTGCTCCGAGATGTTTTGAAATAGAACGCAAACTCAAGGAAAAAACAGATATTCCGATTTTTCATGACGATCAGCACGGCACAGCGGTAGTTGTTGCCGCAGCAATAATAAACGCGCTCAGAGTCGTTAAAAAAGAGCTCAAGGACTGTACGGCCGTCTTTTCCGGTGCGGGCGCGGCAGGCATAGCCATTGCAAAGCTGCTCATAAGTCAGGGAATCAAAAATGTAATTATGTGCAACAGTCGCGGCATTATTTGTGACGGCGATGAAAAGCTGAATCCCGCACAGAGGGAAATCGCAGAAATCACGAATAAGGAGCACAAGTGCGGTTCACTTGCCGACGCATTCAAGGGCGCAGACATATTCATAGGCGTTTCGGCTCCCGGAATAGTAACAGAAGAAATGGTTGCCTCCATGGCTGAAAATCCCATCGTACTCCCCATGGCAAATCCTGTTCCGGAAATACTGCCCGATAAGGCAAAAGCCGCAGGTGCCGCCGTTGTCGGCACGGGCAGAAGCGATTATCCCAACCAAATCAACAATGTACTTGCGTTCCCGGGAATCTTCCGCGGAGCACTTGACTGCCGAGCTTCCGAAATAAACGAGGAAATGAAGGTAGCCGCAGCAAGAGCGATAGCTTCGCTTGTCTCTGATGATGAGCTTTCCGCCGAGTACATTTTACCGAAAGCATTTGACGACAGAATAGGGAAAACCGTTGCGAAAGCGGTTTATGACGCAGCCGTAAAATCCGGCGTAGCAAGAATATAATCTATAAGAGAGAGAAAAAGCGCCTTTAAGGGTTATCCTTAAAAGCGCTTTATTTTTGCTTAGATTTTTTTGAGTCCGACAGACAGTCCTTTACCTATCGCAGAACCGAGAACGGCGCACACAACAAGCTCAATGGGAGCGTTGATTCCTGCCGCTATACCTATAACGGTGGTGAGAATATTTTCAGCTCCGCCGAGAGCGGCTGACTGCTCGGGCGTAAAGGTTGTATTTATAAACAACAAAGCTAAAAATCCAAGGAAAAAGATAGTATTAAAAGCCGAGCCGCAGATACTTGCGACAAGGTAATTGGCACCGTCTTTTTTTGTCTTTTTTGTCACGGCGTTAAAAATGAGACCTGTGAGCCAACCTGCAAGCACGCGAGGAACTACGCAAACAACAAGCGTTTTAAATACGCTTATAGAAATAAGTATCGCGCCGAATGCGCTCAGAGAAAAGCATTGAATAAAACTCGATGCACCGAAAACGAGCCCCAAAAAGGCTCCTGCGGCAGGCCCTAAAGTAACTGCGCCTATGATAACAGGTACCATAATTAGCGTCAGTTCAAGCGGCCCGAGCTTCAAATAGCCTATCGGCGTGAAGGTCATAACGGCGATGATTGCGGTAAGGAGAGCCAGCTCGACTAAGCGAACGGTTTTTTGCATCCTTGCCTTGTTTGTGGTTTTTGACATATATAATCCTCCTTGCTGCTGCTCCGCAGAGCGGATGCAACGCAAAATAATAAACTATGTAAAAACTGGATACGATATTTAATTTTTAATTACGGTTAATTACTGTTTTTATCGTAAATGGCTTTAAGCCCGTATAAAAGAAGATTATCATCATGAATTATATTGTGACGGCAATATCCTATTACATAGGAGGAAAGCCCACCTGTTGCAACAATGGTTTTCGGCTCACCGAGCTGTTTTGCAAAACGGTCAAGCATGCCGTCAATCATATCTGCGGTGCCGAAAATGATGCCCGACTGCAAACACTCTATCGTATTAGTGGCACAGGCATGCGGCGGAGAAGCAAGTGAAAATGACGGTAAGAGAGAAGCCTGCCCCGAAAGTGCTTTCATAGAGATTTCAACACCCGGTGCTATTGTGCCGCCGTGATAGCCGCCATGCTCATCAACTGCATATATTTTTGTGGCTGTGCCGAGGTCAATGACAAATGCGGGCATTTCATATCTCGCCATAGCTCCTACCGCACCTGCTACAAGGTCGGCACCGAGCTCTGCCGGATTATCTATTAAAATATTAAGCCCTGTTTTTACACCGGGGGCTATTATAACAGACTCAATGCCGCACACCTTATTAACCGCTGTTTTAATTTTCCCGGTAAGCTCAGGAACAACAGAGCTTAAAACAGCTCCGGTAATTTCAGCCGGCTCCAAATCATGCATTTTAAACACGGCAAGAAATTCGACGGCAAACTGATCGTCAGTTCTGTTACGCTCGGTAGCAAGTCGCGAAACAAAGCTCAGCTTATCGCCGTCAAACACTCCGAAGGTAATATTAGTATTACCGATATCGATCGTCAGTATCATAAATTAAGCAAAAGCACAAAATGTGCCGTTCCTTTCATATTGCTTTTAAATCTTGAGACATTTATATTTTAATACATCCGGCAAAAAAAATCAAGCGGCTTTGCCTTTACAAAGCCGCTTGTAATAATTACAGGGTTAATTATTTATCCTCTTTTTTCTTCTTTGTGAGAACAAGAGCAATACCTGCTGCCACAGCTACGCCTGCTACTGAGAAGAGAGCAACGTCACCGGTCTGCGGAATCTTACCCTTTGTGGTTGAAGAGCCACTCTTAGAAGTTGTTGACTTCTTGGTAGTTGTGGGTGAATCTCCGCCTTTGTTTCCGCCGCCGAAGAGACCCTTAATAGTTTCAAAAGCCTTGCCGATAAAGCCCTTAACGCCGTCAATAGCACTTGTGGTAGCCTCTGTCGGGCCTGCAGTTGCTGCATTGTTCTTGGAAACCTCTTCCTGACGAGCAACCTCAGCTGAAAGAACCTCATAAGCCTCATCTGTCAAAGCAGGATTGATGTCTTCGCCCTTGGCATTCTTGGAAGAATGAAGTTCATCAAGAACCTTCTGGATATCGGCATAATCCATTCTGCTCATAGCATTGATAAGAGCTGTAACCTTTGCGGGGTTGTAAGCCGGCTCGCCGTTTTTATCCTTGTATTCGTTGTTATCAAAATCGGTTGAAAGATATACGTCAATAAGGCCGTTGATATAATCTCTCTGGTCATCGGTGAGTGCATCAAGAGCACTTCTTACAGAACCGCCTGCCGGAACATCGGGGTTCGGAGTGTTTCCGCCGGAATTGCCGCCCTTGGTAAGAGCGTTAAGTATTTTAAGAACCGTATCGGGATCAATCTTTTCATTGCCGGCCAATTTGCCGAGAAGAGTAATGATCTCTGCGATAACAGCCTCATCCATCTTGCCGTTGCTTTTGATAATAATGCCGACAAGCTGCTTAATGGTATCGGCAGCTCCGCTTATATCAACATCAGGAAGAGTGATACCGCCGAGTATGTCGCCGATTCCGCCGCCGCTTGCAGTAGTGTCTTCAGCAAAAGCCGGGAGGCAGAATGAAAATGCCATCACTAAGGAAAGCAACACTGCTAAGAACTTTTTCATAATTAAATCCCTCTTATTTCAATTATTTGAGTTGTCACTCATTATTTAATGACATTTTACTATATGTTTTTGCGGTTGTCAACTATAAAAAGAGAATATTTTTCCGTAATTTTGGTGTTTTTTAAATAATTCTACACTTTGCGGCGTCAATGTTTTATAAAATCGTTTCGATGCGGGGTTTCCGCCGATTTTGTGTTGACGGCAAAGGCTGACAACTATATAATGTATATAAAAATCAAAGGAGGCACTTATGCAAGCAGAGGAAAAAGTATTTTTCGGAATCGGAACGGCATCGTTTTTGCTTATGCTCTCGGACCTGCTTCTTGAGGTCTTTTCCGCATCGCTTTTTATAGGCTCTAAGCGGCTTGTTTCTTATATCGGTATACTTATTATAGTATGTGCCGTCAGCTTCACGGTCTTATGCTTTCTTGTTGTCAAAAATCACCGAGGCCGTTTTAAAAGCAAAGTAGCACGGATTTTTTTAAGAGTACTTTCGATAATAATTTGTATAATGCTTTGTCTTGCCGGTATTACAATTGACGGAATACTATATACCGATACCGTAAAAAAAGCCACATCGGATGACAAGCGCCATACTATTATAATAGACAGCGAACCGGGCTCGGGCGAATGGAATATGACCGTTTACAGACGATACTCCCCTTTTCTTATGTCCGCTCGCGGAAACGGGAAAAAAGTCGTTGATATGGCAGACGAAAACGGAGATATAGACGTTGTATGGACTGACGGCGGCTGTCTTGTAAGTTACAAGGCTTATAAAACCGATGCAACAAGCGTTGATGACACCGAAACCGTATCGCTGCGATTTTTTTACAATGAAAAATCAGGCAAATAATTAACAGCTGCTTATAAGAGGTGTTTTTATGTGGCTCGTTTTAGCATTTTTATCTGCCGGATTTGCCGGAATAACGGCAATCCTTGCTAAGATTGGCTTACGGAACGTCAACTCAAATCTTGCCACGGCTCTGCGCACAATAGTTGTGCTGTTGTTTTCGTGGCTGATGGTTTTTATTGTCGGATCAGCATCCGAAATAAAGGATATAAGCGTCAAAACGTTTATATTTTTGATTTTATCGGGACTGTCCACCGGGGCTTCTTGGCTTTGCTATTTTAAGGCTTTGCGTCTCGGCGACGTAAACAAGGTAACTCCAATCGATAAGTCAAGTACGGTACTTACAATGATACTTGCCCTGATTTTTCTCGGAGAAAAGCTGACCGCAGTTAAAATAATAGGTATGGTTCTTATCGGCACAGGAACATTTCTTATGATAGAAAAGAAAAAAACAGATAATTCCTCCGCCGACAAAAGGAGTGGAGCTTCGCTTGTATATGCCATGTTCTCCGCTGTTTTTGCGGCCTTAACATCGATTTTCGGAAAAATCGGCATAGAGGACGTTGAATCAAATCTCGGCACGGCGATAAGAACCGTAGTTGTTCTTCTGATGGCGTGGATTTTGGTCTTTGCGGAAAAGAAGCAGAGCGAAATCAAAAACATTGATAAAAAGAGCTGGCTGTTTTTGGTCCTTTCGGGGTTCACCACAGGCGGCTCATGGCTTTGCTATTACGGAGCCCTGAAAAACGGCCCCGCAAGCATCATTGCACCAATAGACAAATTGAGCATCGTTGTAACCGTAGCCTTTTCATATATAATATTAAAAGAAAAGCTTTCAAAAAAAGCTTTTCTGGGACTTGTGCTGATAGTGGCGGGTACTCTGTCGCTTCTTATTAAATACTGATTGAAACGGAGACTTATATGTACGGACTTTTGGGTGAAAAATTAGGTCACAGCTTTTCGCCGCAGATACATGCTCTGCTCGGCGATTATGAATACAGATTGTTTGAGAAGCAAAAGAATGAGCTTGACGACTTTTTTAAAAACAGAAATTGGGATGGCATAAATGTTACAATTCCGTATAAAAAAGCCGTCATCCCCTATCTCGACCGTCTTTCGCCCTCCGCCGAGAAAATAGGGAGCGTAAACACGATAGTTGCCGAAAAGGACGGCACGCTCACGGGATATAACACGGATTACGACGGGTTTTCATATTTAATTGATGTTTCCGGAATATCGGCAGAAAACAAAAAATGTCTCGTTTTGGGTTCCGGCGGCGCATCTTTAACGGTGATAGCGGTGCTGAAGGATAAAAAAGCGCGCGAAATTGTCAATATTTCACGCTCGGGAGAAAACAATTACGAAAATATCGACAGACATTTTGACGCGGACATAATCGTAAACACAACGCCCGTGGGAATGTATCCGAACAATCTGAAATCGGCTTTATCGCTTGACGGATTTAAAAATCTTTCCGGTGTTCTGGATATAGTGTATAATCCGCAAAAGACCAAGCTGATACTTGACGCCGAAAAGCGAAATATCAAAGCGCTGAGCGGTCTTTCAATGCTTGTTGCTCAGGCAAAAAGAGCTGCCGAGTTGTTTTTGAATACAAAAATCCCCGACAGTAAAAATGACGATATATATCATAAACTCTCACTTGAGATGAAGAATATTATTTTAATAGGTATGCCCGGTTCCGGCAAAACGACTGTCGGGAAAAGAATCGCCGAGGCCTTGAACCGCGACTTTATAGACACGGATGAAATGATAGTAAAGAACGTCGGCAAACCCATTCCCGACATATTTGCAAACGGCGGTGAAAAGCTCTTCAGAAAATATGAGCACGAGGCGGTGCTTGCGGCGGGCAAGCTCAGCGGCAAGGTAATTTCAACAGGCGGCGGAGTCGTTGTAAACGATGATAACTTTGACGCTCTGAAACAAAACGGGACGATAATCTTTTTAAACCGCAGCACCTCTTATCTGCCGACAGACGGCAGGCCGCTGTCGCAGAGCAACGACCTTAACGAGATGCTCAAAAAAAGGCTTCCGCTTTACAGAAAATTCTGTGATATTGAGGCGGACGGAAATGACACAATAGAAAATGTTGCGAACAATGTTTTAAAGGAGCTGCAGAATGAAAATACTTGTAATTAACGGTCCGAACATCAATATGCTCGGCATAAGAGAGCCTGCGATTTACGGCGACAAAAATTACGAGGCCCTCATAAATCAGATAAACGTCTGGGGTGCAGAGCTTCACGCCGAGGTTGAATGCTATCAATCGAACCACGAGGGCGATATAGTAGACAAAATACAGGACGCATTAGGTAAATTCGACGGTATAGTCATAAATCCGGCGGCATATACCCACACAAGCGTTGCAATACTCGACGCGCTGAAGGCTGTTTCCATACCGGCTTGCGAGGTACACATTTCGGACGTTAACGAACGCGAGAAATTCAGACATATTTCATACGCCGGTATGGCGTGCGAGGCGCACTTTATAGGGCTCGGATTTGACGGATACAAAAAAGCTATGGAATATCTGTGCGAAAAGTACAAGTAAAAAAGCATAAAATAAACGGGGCTGTAAGGCTGAGCGTTCATAAGGAAGTATTGGTTTCTCGCATAAAAATCTCTTATGCTTTTGTCAAAAAGCCTCGCAAGGCGACAGCCTTGCTTCATTTCTTGACTTCGGCATAAAAAATTTTTATAGCTATGAAACTGCGAAGCACTTCAAAATGATATATTTTTGATACAAGAAAATGCACCCCTCAGATAAGTTTGGGCTTATCTGAGGGGTTATGCAAAAAAGATGTTATTTTGAAGCAATACTGCCTTATAAGCACTCAGCCAAGACGTATGGTTTTACAGCTCCGTTTTATTTTTACACATAAAAAATTCTTTGCGTTTATTCCACGCCGCGGTACAAAAGTCCGCGTGTAAATTCAATTTCGGGCGAAGAACCGTTTTGATACGCTTTGAGCACCGAGCTTATCTGTTCTTTATCCTCGGTTGTAAACTCCAAAAGCACAAAATCCGCGTTTTTGACTTCGCTCATTCTGTCTGCCATATATATGGGTCTTGAATTGAACAGTTCGGAAAATCCGTTTGTACAGCGAACCGGAAATTCAATGCCCTTTCTGTCGCGTAAAAAGGATTTTCCGCCGCACTCGCGACAGCTTTTCCCGTTTTTTACCGGACAATTTCTTGTGAGCATAAGCGGTACTCTGCCGTAGACGCAAACACCGCGCCGACATTCTCCCTCAAGCGCAGTCAGCTGTTTCAAAGTCATTTCATATGAGAGCACACATTCCGCCGCTCCGAGCTTTTGAATTTCGGACAGAGAAACCGAGTTAAAAATATTTAAAAACGGCCCGCCTATTATCTGAACACCCGCCTTTTTTGCCGCTGCAACCGAATCGAGCGTATTGCAAAGGGCATACCTTGCGCCGCTTTTTATAAGCCTCTCGACAATCTCGTCAAAATTACCGAATATACCCCTCGGCAAAACTGCACCTGCGGAAAACTTTTCAAAAAGCTCCGGCTTTGAAGACAGCGGAATAAAGAGCTTATCACATTCCACATTTTGGGGAATGGCGGATGTATCGCGGAACGAAATATACGTCTGCGGCTTTTTATTCGGCTTGCGATTTTGAAAAATAATATTAGCTTTGTTTATGCGGTACGGTGCTCGTTCTTTAAGCCTGTCGGCAAGGCGAAGCAGAGCCTCCCTGCGGAGCGCATTCATTTCGGCTGCCGACACACTCAAGCCGTCGTCTATACAGATGTCGGCATCGCCGAATGAAAATACGGTTCCGCCGCATTTTTTAAGTCTCAAAAGAGCCTCTTCTTTGGTAAAAGGTCTGTTTACGGCTTTTTGCGGCAAGCTTTCGGATAAAACAGTAACGCTTAAATCATTTGCGGAAGCCGTAAGGCTGATTTTCTTATCGGATTTCACAGAGAGAACAAAATACACCCTGTAAACCGCACGCTCTTTTTCGTAAATACGTTCATATTTTTTGAGAAGCGAGGCAGTAGCAGAGGTTACATTTTCCTTTTCGCGGAAACCGAACATATTTCTGCCCAGAGCATTTTCGTAATATCCCTTTGTAAACCCGGAGCGTGAAAACAGGGAGCAAAGATCTTCGGAATTCTCGCTTGAATACTCCCCCGTCAACGAATTTTTCAGAGCAGTAACAGCGGCTGCGACATACTCGGGACGTTTCATTCTGCCTTCTATCTTAAATGACGATATTCCCGTTTTAGACAGTATCGGTGCGTACTCGATAAGCGATAAATCCTTTAAGCTCAAATCATGCCCCGTTCCGTTTTCCGCCGCAAAAGGAAGCCGGCAGGGCTGAGCGCACAGACCGCGGTTGCCGCTTCGCGACCCTAAAAACGCACTCAAGAGACATTGCCCGGAAACGCACATACAAAGCGCCCCGTGGACGAACATTTCAAGCTCAATCGGCGAGTTTTCGCACAGAAATTTAATTTCGTCTTTTGATAATTCGCGAGGCAAAACAGCTCTTGAGAATCCTAAATCGGCAAGATTACGTATGCCGTCCAACGTTCCCACCGACATTTGGGTGGAGGCGTGCAGCTCTATATCGGGACAAATATCCTTTACGACGCGCAAAACGCCGAGGTCCTGCAAAATAAGCGCATCTGCACCGCTTTTGCAGATACGCCTGACGCTTTCCTTAAGCTCCGACATTTCACTGTCTTTAACAAGAGTATTTAAGGTTATATGAACTTTAACATTTCTTTCGTGGCAAAAATCCACCGCGCGCTGCAAATCGTCCCCCGAAAAATTCGAGGCGTTTCTGCGCGCGTTAAAGTTGCCGGTGCCGAAATACACGGCGTCCGCTCCGCTTCTTACCGCGGCAGTTAATGCTTCAAAGCTGCCTGCGGGAGCCAATATCTCGGGCTTTATCATTTAGCGGAATCCGGCTCTTTTTCGGAAGAGAACAGATTTATCTGCGCCGCTCCGGCTTTTTGCTCTGTTTTAAGGCGGTCTATCTCGCGCTTATAGAAGTCTCTTTCGGACTTCGACTGAGACGCATCCTCAAGATAATCCTTTATCTGGGCACGGAGATTATCGGCGCTCTGCTCTGCCTTTTTGGCACTGTTGGCATAATCAAGCGCTATCAAAACAGCCGCCTGATTCGTTGAAATAAACGGATTTGCAGCGCGAAGCTCTTTCATCTTTTCGTCGATTTCGGCAGCGAGCATAGTAGTATATTCGGGAGTCTCCTCAGTCGTGAGAGCATAGTCAACTCCGGCAATAGTTACTTTAACCTTGTTTTTTTCCAAGACATTCACACCCCTGTTTTTATTACAAGCATTATTATACTTTATATTTCAAAAAACTGCAACATCATATTTTGCGGTAGACAAGTATACCGAATTCGGCACTAACCGAAAGCTTTTCCAGCTCCTCTACCCTCTTTTGTTCTTTAACTCCGGTTTTGTAATAGTAAGGAGTCATTTTAAAAAGAGAAGATATATCCTCGCCCGAATTTAAATCGAATTTGTATTTTACGTCGATTCTGTCTGTAAAATCAAAGCCGTCAAGGTATGTGTCCGAAACCTCATTTTTATAAGGTGTATCATATGCGGCGCACTTTAACTCCCACAGATGATTTTCAAGTGGTATCACCATTATAAAAGCAGCATCTTTTTTCAATACTCTTTTAAATTCGGCACCGCAGTACGGCGAAAAAATTTCGAGTAAAATATCGATGCTCGAATCCGCAAATGGAAGAGAAAAAGAACTCGCCACCGCAAAATCGACATTTTTGGCGCGTTTTGCGGCAACGGTCAGCTCGTCCTTGGAAATATCCGTACCGAAAACCGAAGAAAGCGGCAACACATCGGCAACAGCCTTTGTGTAATACCCCTCGCCGCAGCCGCAGTCAAGCACATTTCCCTTTTGGGCGGCGTACTTCTGTACTGTATCGCACAGAGCACGTCTCAGCGGCTCATAATATCCTTTGGACAAAAATTCTCGGCGCGAATCCGTCATAAGGCGATTATCACCGTGATTTTTTCGACTGCTGCCCGTCAGCAAATTGACATAACCGCTCTTTGCAATATCAAAATTATGTCTGTTTTCGCAAATATAATTTTTTTCATTTTTTACAAGTGGTTTTTTGCACACAGGGCAAATAAATCCGATATTATTCTTCACAATGCTTCTCCAAATACATTTCGTCCAACAGCTTTTTGCCTGTTTCCGTTCTGAAAATATTTTTTCTTGCCGCACTTACGGCCTTTTTGTCGAGCGAATCCTCAAATGCGTTTACGATAAAATCCGCTTCAATCAAAATTCTGTAATCCGGTGACATATCATTGGTATATGTGTGGTGATGCGCCACAAGATAACACACACGTTCAATATCGTCATTAGAAAAGCCGAGAGAGGTCATAAGCTTACGAGCTTCACTCGGTCCCTCCTTTTCCTGATAAGTGCCTGCCGTACTGCCGTATTTTTTCTCACAGATATGTATTCCGATATCATGCACCGCGGCAGCAGAAAGTAAAATATCCTTTATTTTTCCGTCTGTTTTTTCTCCGTCGGCAATCAGTTCGGAAAAAGCACGCACCTTAAGCATATGGTTAATGCGTTTTACGTCTCCGTTTAGATATTTGATCATTTCTCGCGTAAGTTCTTTGTTCATTTCATTCACCGAATTTATAATACAACCGTTAAAACAAAATAGCAATAGTCGTCATTGACAAACAGGGGTTAAAAATGTATAATATCTAAGCATTCAGCCGGAATTCAATACATTTTCGTGCAAACAGCGGACTGTTATGCTGTGTTTCGCAAAAATGGCAAAGTAAAAAATCAAATATATCGGGGTGTAGCGCAGTTGGGCGAAGAGGTTCGCCGCGTCCTGCGGACGATTCAGGCGAAGCTCTGAGGTGAAAAAACAACGAGCAATGTGACGCGCTCCAAGCGAGCAGTGCGACTATGTTTTTGAGGGAAGCGCAGCGGATTGTTATGCTGTGTTTCGCAAAAATAACAAAGTAAAAAAATCAAATATAACGGGGTGTAGCGCAGTTGGTAGCGCGCCTGCTTTGGGAGCAGGATGCCGGGGGTTCGAGTCCCTTCACTCCGACCAAAATTTTGACCGAAGGCGGAAAATAATCTCTGCTTTCGGTCATTTTTATATATTTTTAATTGAGAAGCCGATTTTAAAATTCAAAGCTGCTTTGATATGCGTATTTATATAAAAAATGTTAATTTCCGCATTCAATACTTATCTTATTAAATATTGCGAGAATATCGTCTATCGACGTATTCTTCTTATCCTCGCCCGCCTTATCAAGTATGATATTGCCCCTGTCCATCATAACAAGGCGCGAGCCGTACTCCACGGCATAGCGAAGATTATGCGTTACCATAACAGCCGTAAGTTTTTTCTGCTTAACTACTTTATCGGTAAGCTCCATAATTATTTCCGCGGTCTTGGGGTCAAGTGCGGCGGTGTGCTCATCAAGGATAAGGAAGTCTATCGGTGTCAGCGTTGCCATAATAAGTGAAACCGCCTGACGTTGACCGCCCGACAGCGAGCCCATTTTTACGTGCAATTTATCCTCAAGTCCGAGGCCGAGCGACGAAAGCTGTTCGCGGTAAAAATCATACCGTTTTTTATTGAGCGCAAATGACAAACCGAAGGGCTTTCCTTTATTGTCGGCAAGCGACATATTTTCGAGTATCGTCATATTCGGGCAATTGCCCATTGAGGGATTTTGGTACACTCTGCCGATATAGGCATAGCGTTCAAAATCTTTCTTCTTATTCACGCACTTGCCGTTTATAAGAACTTCGCCTGCGTTTACGGGTATACTTCCGCATATTATATTCAGCATGGAGGTTTTTCCGCTGCCGTTTGAGCCTATTACGGAGACGAATTCCCCGTCATTTACAGTAAAATTAAAATCGTCGAAAAGGCACATCTCCGTAACGAGCCCGGGATTATATATTTTTGAAATATGCTTAAGCTCCAACATTTTTCTTCACCGAGCCTTTCTGAAGATTGCCGAGAACAAGTATTGCCAGGAACAAAACAGCCGTTATAAGCTTCAAAAGATTCGCAGGCAAGCCGAGGCTTATTGCAATTTGTATGCACGCTTTATAAATTACGCTGCCGAATATTACGGCGGTGGTGCCCTTTATAAAGCTTACGCGTCTGAAAAGCGTTGTTCCTATAATCACAGCTGCG